>Ga0137307_101939_pt1 | contig 15715 bp, 15 predicted proteins | sample NAcewD2O_March_2_FD_97180 | JGI IMG/M metagenome (GOLD analysis project Ga0137307, IMG submission 97180) | Mouse cecal microbial communities from Vienna, Austria - N-Acetylglucosamine amended D2O_March | ecosystem: Host-associated > Mammals > Digestive system > Large intestine > Cecum | place...
TGTAATATCCGGCAGGTACATTTTGAATGCCACTGGAGGCACCGGGAAGCCATCGCCCCTTTCCGCCGGCGTTTTGGAGCATCAGGCGTGGAGCTGAAAATAAAAACCGGCGTGGAAACCTTCGACTCCCTGTTCCGGGAAAGCTATCTGGCAAAGGGCATTGACGCGTCCTCTCCGGAAGAAATTGCAGCATACTTTGACGAAGTCTGCCTTCTGCAGGGCATTCCGGGCCAGACTGCGGAAAGCATGGATGGGGATATTCAGACAGGACTTACCTGTTTTGAACGGGTATGCGTCAATATCATGCAGGAAAACAAAAAGCCCGTGAAGCCGGATCCTCGTGTAATTGAAACTTTCACCAGAGAGGTTTATCCGAAATATAAGGGCAATGACCGGGTAGATATTTTGATGGAAAATACTGCTTTCGGCGTAGGAGGTGTGGTAGAACATGCAGAATGAAATTCTTTTACTGGTATCCCTGATTCTGACTTTTTCCGCGGTGCTGATTCTGTTTCGGCTGTTTCAGGAACAGGGACTGTATCTGTGGACAGTAATTGCCACCATCGCCGCAAACGTGGAGGTGCTGATTGTGGTAAATGCTTTCGGCATGGAAATGACGCTGGGCAACATCCTGTTTGCCTCCACTTTTCTGGTAACGGATATTTTAAGCGAGCTTTACAGCAAAAAATCTGCACAGCAGGCTGTTTACTTGGGCATTGCCACCTCGGTTATTTTTATTTTAATCAGCCAGTCCTGGATGCTGTATGTGCCCAATGAAAATGATTTCGCCTCTCCGGCCATCCGCACTGTTTTTTCCAACACGCCGAGGCTGATGATTGTGGGTATTGTGGTGTATGTTATTGTCCAGCTTTTCGACGTGTGGGCTTACCATAAATGGTGGGCCTATACCAAACAGAAATTCGGCGACTCCAGGAAATTCCTGTGGCTTAGAAACAACGGTTCCACCATGGTATCCCAGCTTCTGAATACCCTGTTATTTACCTGGGGAGCATTTCTCGGAACCCATAACACCGCCACTCTGATTTCCATTGCCATGTCCAGCTATATTATCTTCCTGGTGACAAGTATTGCAGATACCCCCTTTGTGTATCTGGCCAGGTATTTACACCGGAAAAAAGAAAGCGTGTAGATATTCCTGTCAGATAAGATAAAAAGAATGCGCAGGCGCATTCTCCGCGCGCGAGCGGATTGCCTGGCAATAACTTCATCTCCGCGAGCTGCGCATCCCGCCCGAAGGGCTTTATCTTATAGGAAATCCATATTCTTTAACACTTCACAGCAACATAGTATTTCCTGTAAGATAAAAACCGGGAGATGAAACACCTGCTCCTGCATTCAGTGTGTTTCATCTCCCGGTTCCTGTTTCTTTTTATCATAAATAGCTGCTAATTCCAGCAGCCTGTCCAGAAGTTCATCATCCACAACATCCAGGCCGAAGCCTTCCATCATCTGCCGGAATATCATGAACCTGCGATAAGATTCATCCGGCGTTTTGTCAAATATCATGGGATTCATCCAGACATTTGCCACAAGGATAATCAGTTCCGCCAGTTCTTCGGGATAATCGGTCCGTATGGAGCCGTCTTCCATTCCCTGCCGGATAATGGGCTGAATATAGTGTGGCGCCACCTCATTTACCGTATCTTCCAGAAGGCTGAGCAGTAATTTCGGATTGTTGCGGAAATTCGGAGCCACCGTAAAGATTTCATCCTGTACCGGCCGGCAGATGGACGCTCTGAAAATAGTTTTCATCTTTTCCCTGCCGTTCAGGTCAGAACGATCCCTGATTTCTGCCAGAAGACGATTGGACTCTGACGTCATCCTTTCTATCACTGCAATCAGAATATCTTCTTTTGATTTAAAATGATGATAAATGGCGCCTTTGCTGAGTCCTCCCAGATGATCTATAATATCCTGCACAGAAGTATATTCATAACCTTTTTCCATAAACAGCCGTGTGGACACGTCCAGAATAAGCTGTACGGTTTCTTCCGGATTCTTATTTCGAGCCATCTCCTGTTCTCCCTCTTTCCAAACAGCCCCAGACATGTTTCCTCTGACATAATAGCGGTATCCGTATCAGGGCCCCTACCCCAGTTCCAGCATACGCTCCAGAGGCTTTTTGGCACGCAGCCGCAGATCTTCATCCATTTCCACCACATTTGTCATCTGCTCCAGCGCTTCCGCCACATTCTCCAGCGTAACCCGCTTCATATCCGAACATTTTTTCTGTCCTGCGTCGAAGAAAAGTTTTTTGGGCTTTTTCAGCTGCAGCTCATAGAGAACGCCCATTTCCGTACATACAATAAATTCTTTCGCCTTACTCTCTGTCACATGCTTGATAATACCTGAGGTACTGCCCACGTAATCTGCCATGGCAATCACATCCATGGTACATTCCGGATGTACCAGAATCTCCGCTTTGGGATGGATATCCTTCACAATCTGCACATTTTTGGCCAGAATGCTGGTATGTACATGACAGTATCCGTCGTTGAAAATAAAATGTTTCTCCGGTACCTGGGAAGCCACATAACGTCCCAGATTCTCATCCGGAATAAAATAAATATGCTGATTCGGCAGCGCCTTCACAATCTTCACCGCATTGGAGGAGGTAACGCATACATCGGAATACGTCTTCAGTTCTGCGGTAGAATTGATGTAGCAGACTACTGCCAGATCTTCATACTGTTTCCGGGCCTCATTGATTTTCTCAATATCTGCCATATGGGCCATGGGACAGTCCGCTCCCATATCCGGCATAATGACAGTCTTTTCCGGATTGAGAATTTTCGCACTTTCTCCCATAAAAGATACTCCGCAGAATAAAATAGTCTCTGCCTTTACCATTGTGGCAATTTTACTGAGGTAAAAAGAATCTCCCACATAGTCAGCAATTGCCTGCACTTCATCGTCCACATAATAATGGGCAAGAATCACAGCATTCCGCTCTTTTTTCAATTGGTTGATTTTGTCTGTAACTGACATATCTTCTCCCGCTTTCCTTTCCAAACTAACATTCCACCATGTTTTTCCTTTCTGCTTACTATCTCATAATATTACTTTTCTGTCAAGAGATGAAATCGCGCACAGAACTGTTCTTTTAAGGAGCATTTCAGATTTATTCCCAGTTTTTTCATGGTCTGCTCCAGCGCTTCCATGGTTTCCTCCATGTCTGCAAAGGCTGCGTTGGTTCCCATATGTCCGATTCGGATGACCTGCCCGGCCAGACTGTCAAAAGAGCCGGCCAGCATAATGTTGTGCTCCTCACGCATGGTTGTGAGAATCTCCTGGGCTGTGGTTCCTTCCGGCACATCAAATACCGTCACCGTATTGGAAAATCCCTGTTTCAGATGAAGCTGCAGTCCCGCCTCCGTAAGAGCCTGCCTGCAGGCCGTTCCGATTGCGGCATGGCGGGCCAGCATATCACTGTCCTGTTCAATATTGTCAACAGCCGCCCGCAGGCCGTAGATATCGCTGATGGGCATGGTATATGGAAACCATTTTTTCTCATAATAGCCTTCGAACACTTTCAGGCTGGCATAAAAGGATGCAATGGGGGTTTTTCGCTCTGCCATGGCTTTTTTGGCTTCCGGACTTACGGTCACAAAAGTCAGTCCGGGAGGCGCGGAAACTGCTTTCTGAGAACCGCCGCAGAGAATGTCAGCCTGTGCTTCTGTCACATCCACCCGTTCCCCGAACATGGCCGACACCGAATCCACCACTGTCAGAATCCCGTATTTTTTCAGCAGGGGACAGAGCGCATGAATGTCGTTCAGCATACCGCTGGGCGTATCGCAGTGTACCAGTGTGGCGTACTTGTAATCATGGTTTTTCTCCAGAAACTTTTTCAGAGCTTCCGGGTCTATGGGCATTGTATCATCCACCGTATAAAGCTCTGGCCGGCCTCCGTATATGGATACAAAATCTGCAAATCCTTTTCCGTAAATTCCATTATCCAGCACCAGAACCCTGTCTCCCGGCTCTGTCAGGGAGGCGCAGGCGGCTTCCAGTCCCAGAATTCCTTCCCCGTCCAGAATCAGCGTTTCATGTTCCGTATGAAGCAGGCGGCTGATTTTTTCGCAGGTTTCTCTGTAAAATTCCACAAAAGTTTCATCCAAATCCGGGTTGGTGCACTCCCTGGCTCTGGCCAGACGGATGTTTTCTTTCACCTGGGTAGGCCCCGGCGTCATAATCTTGTACATAATATTTCCTTCTTTCTGTCCGCAATGCAGGCTTTTGATTTTTCATCCGTATAATACGCCTTATGACGTCGATTTTATAGAGCCAGTTTCTTTCTTTTTTCTAATGCCAGAACCGGAATCAGGTGAAAAAAAGAACATAGCCAGGCACGGCTATGCTCCTTCTTTCACAAACACATCTTTTCCCAGGCCGCACCAGGGACACACCCAGTCCTCCGGCAAATCTTCAAAAGAAGTACCTGGTGCAATTCCGTTGTCCGGATCTCCCACTTCGGGGTCGTAAACATAGCCGCATGGCTCACAAAGATATTTATCCATATTTCATTCTCCTTTTTCTGTCAGTCAGGCAAGTGCGAAACTATCCAGTTATCAAAATTTCATGTACAATTAGCACAATTTTTCTTAAATATTTTCTTCATACTAAAGGCCGAAATGCCAGACGCACCGGACATTCCAGCGAGCCTCTGAATACAAAGAATCATGTTCAGCAGAATCTTCCATGCTTCTTTGAGTCTCGCTTCCATGGTGCTGAAATGCATTTCTCACCTTTTGCATGAGAAAATATTTATATTTAAATTCTTTGAATTGTACATGAAACCAGCACAATTACTGAGTTTCGCAAATGCCTGTTTCTGTCAGTATTTCCCATACGGAAAAAAATATACGCTCCGGGTCGTCTGTCTTTCCTCTTTCTTATTGACAATCTCCATTCAGATATATATAATCATTTTATATAAACTATTTATATAAAATGATTATATGGAGATTAATATGCCAAAACAGAGAATCACAAAAGAAATGGTTATTAACGCCGGATTTGAAATAGCCAGAAAAGAAGGCATGGAACATGTCATGGTCAAAACCATTGCCGATACCATCGGCTGTTCCGTGCAGCCAATTTACAGCTACTGTAAAAACATGGACAGTCTGCGGCAGGATGTGGCCGCAAAGACCAGCGACTTTATACAGAAGTATATTGCAGCCCATATTGATTCAAAAGACCTGTTCCGCAGTACCGGAAAAGCCTTTATTCAGCTGGCCGAGGAAGAACCCCATCTGTTTAAAATATTTGTTCTGCACAGAAGAGAGGGTATCTCCTCTCTGCAGGATTTATATCAGAAAGAAACCAGTCCGCAGGTTTCCGAATTTATTGCCAGGGAATTGAACATCAGTATCTCTCGGGCAAAACAACTTCATTTGCATATGCTGATTTACACCATTGGAATCGGAACCATTTTTTCCATGACGAAGCCGGGTATCCCCCTGGAAGAAATTCACATGCAGCAGGAGCTGGCCTGCCAGGCATTTATAGCACAGGCATTAAATCAGAAGGAGGAAAATTTTCATGAAAGATAATATTATGATTATATACAAAAGCAGCACCGGATTTACGAAGAAATATGCCAGACTGATTGCTCAGAAAACAGGAGGCCGGCTGGTGGATTATAAAGAGGCAACCCCGGAACTGATGTCCGGCTGTGACGTGATTATTTTCGGAAGCCGGGCCCATGCGGGCAGGATTGACGGATATAAAAAAATAAGGGATATGTTTCGCAAAAGCACTGCCCAAAGATTCCTGCTGTTTGTCACAGGAGCCATGCCTGCCACTGCTAAAGACACCATAAATGAATTCTGGACTCAGAACCTCACCGGAAAAGAACTGGAAGATATTCCTCATTTTTATATGCCCGGCGGCCTGTGCTATGAAAGAATGTCCCTGACAGACAGACTGATGATGAAGACCATGGCAAAGATGATGAAAAAGAAGAAAGACAAGACGCCCCAGGAGCTGGAAATGGAACGGGCCATCTCATCTTCCTATGATATTTCAGATAAAGCATATGCGGAACCGCTGATTGATTTTCTGAATCACAGTCCGGAATCCTGACAGACATACCGGACAGAAGCCCGGAATCCCGGCAGAACATACTACAGCAATCCCATCGGGATTTCCGCCCTATCCCAGAGCCACATCCAGTACCATCATGAGCAGAAACCCAAAAGCAAATCCCAGGGTACCCACGTTGGAATGGGGGCCCTGAGAAGATTCCGGCAGAAGTTCTTCCACCACCACATAAATCATGGCGCCGGCCGCAAAGGAAAGCAGGTAAGGCAGAAGGGGCACCACAAGGCCTGTCACCAGAAGGGTAACCGCTGCTCCCACAGGCTCCACAATACCGGAAAGGAGTCCGTAGAGAAATGCTTTCCGGCGGCTTCCGCCTTCCTTTTTCAGAGGAAGGGAAATAATGGCTCCTTCCGGGAAATTCTGAATGGCAATGCCCAGTGACAACGCCAGCGCCCCGGTCCGGGAAATGGTCTGCTCCCCGGAAAGGAGCCCTGCAAATACTACTCCTACCGCCATGCCTTCCGGAATATTGTGAAGGGTAACAGCCAGTACCAGCATGGTGGTTTTCTTCAGCCTGCTTCTGGGGCCTTCCGGCTGCTCCGGATTCAGATGAAGATGGGGCACCATCCGGTCCATGCCCAGCAGAAAAGCGATTCCCAGGGCAAATCCCACTGCTGCAGGCAGAAAAGCCAGCTTTCCCATGGAAGAAGAAGCATCCATGGCAGGAATCAGAAGGGACCAGACGGACGCCGCCACCATCACCCCGGAGGCAAACCCCGGCAGCGCCCGTTGTACCAGGGGATTCAGTTCATTATTTTTCAGGAAAAACACACTTCCCGCTCCCAGTGCTGTTCCCAGAAAAGGTATCAGTAAACCAGTGAAAATATACATCTTTGTTGCTCCTGTCTCTGTAAAAATTTCAGCCTTGCAGATTTCGCACACCGTACGCTCGTCCCGAACCGGCTGTTATGGTTTACCGTCAGTATTCCCTGAAAAACCTTTCTTACACTCTTTCTCCTGCCATACCTTTTATTTTCCGGAAAGATGTTTCTCTTCCAGGACGGAACAGCAGATATATAAATCCTGCAATCAGAACCATGGCCACAACGGTTCCGATGCCAAAGGTTCCCACAGTAATCCAGGTTCCAATCTGGTAAATGCACAATGCCACTATATAGGCCAAAAGACACTGATAGCCGATGGCAAACCAGAACCATTTTATGTTGTTCATTTCCCGCTTGATGGCGCCCATGGCCGCAAAACAGGGAGCACACAGCAGATTAAACACCAGGAAAGAATAAGCTGCAACCCCTGTCATATGACCTGCCAGAGTTCCCCATATTTCGCTTCCGTCTTCCGCCACTTCTGCAAAACCAAAGAGAATTCCAAAAGTTCCCACCACATTTTCTTTTGCCACCAGTCCGGTAAGGGCAGCCACTGCAGATTTCCAGTCGCCCCAGCCAAGGGGAATAAAGAACCATGCAAATACATTTCCGATGGAAGCCAGGATACTGTGGTCGATTTCCATATCATCCAGCATACGGAACTGTCCGTCCACCCAGCCGAAATAAGTGGTAAACCATACAAAAATCGTCGATAAAAGAATAATTGTCCCTGCTTTTTTGATAAAGGACCAGCCCCGCTCCCACATGCTTCTTAATACATTTCCAACCGTGGGCATATGATAGGCCGGAAGCTCCATCACAAAAGGAGCCGGTTCCCCTGCAAACATTTTTGTTTTCTTCAAAATAATCCCGGAACAGATTACCGCTGCAATTCCCACGAAAAACGCACTCCAGGAAACCCACCAGGCATTCCCGAAAAATGCTCCTGCAATCAGCGCGATAATGGGCAGCTTTGCACCGCAGGGAATAAACGTGGTGGTCATAATGGTCATTTTCCGGTCTCTGTCGTTTTCGATGGTGCGGGAGGCCATAATTCCCGGCACACCGCAGCCCGTTCCAATCAGCATGGGAATAAAGGATTTCCCGGAAAGACCGAATTTACGGAAAATACGGTCCATGATGAAAGCCACTCTGGCCATGTATCCGCAGGCCTCCAGAAATGCCAGGAACAGAAACAGCACCAGCATCTGGGGCACAAATCCCAGCACAGCGCCCACACCTGCCACAATTCCGTCCACAATCAGGCCCTGCAGCCAGGCAGCACAGCCAATGGCTTCCAGTCCGCCGGAAAGCAGTTCCGGAATTGCCGCCACATGCAGGCTCTCCAGGCCAAACAGATTCCATCCTTCGCCGAATACCCCGTCATTTACCCAGTCGGTGGCCCAGCTTCCCACTGTGGTAACGGAAACATAGTACACAAGGGCCATCACCGCCGCAAAAACGGGCAGCGCCAGAATCCTGTTTGTTACGATTTTGTCAATCTTATCGGAAACTGTGATTTTTTCTTTCTGCTGTCTGGTATAACACCCCTTTATAATAGAAGAAATATACACATACCGCTCATTGGTAATGATACTCTCCGCATCATCGTCCATTTCCTGTTCCAGGGCTGCTATTTCTGCTGTCACATCAGGCACATGTTTCATGCTTTCTCCAATCCTGCTATCCTGCTCCAGCAGTTTAACAGCAAAGAAACGCTTCTGTTCCTCCGGTATTTCATTTCCCAGCTTACCTTCCACAGCGTTTAAAATTCCTTCCAGCTCCGGTGAAAATTCATGTACTGCTTTTGCTGCTTTCTGATTCTTCGCCGCATGGAGCGCCTGTTCCGCCGCTGTTTTCACCCCATCGCCCTTCAGTGCGGAGATTTCCACCACCGGGCAGCCCATGCTCTCACTGAGCTTCCTGATATGTATCTGATCTCCGTTTTTCTGAACTACATCCATCATATTCACAGCCAGAACCACAGGGATTCCCAGCTCCATCAACTGAGTGGAAAGATAGAGATTCCTTTCCAGATTGGTTCCGTCCACAATATTCAAAATCGCATCGGGACGCTCTCCAATCAGATAATTTCTGGCAACCACTTCCTCCAGCGTATAGGGGGAAAGGGAATAAATACCTGGTAAATCCATAATGACAACGTCTTTATGACCTTTCAGTTTCCCTTCCTTTTTCTCCACCGTTACACCGGGCCAGTTTCCCACAAACTGGCTGGAACCGGTCAGTACATTAAATAACGTGGTTTTTCCGCAGTTTGGATTTCCTGCCAATGCTATTTTTACAGACATTTTCCGACCTCCTGTTTTCCTTTCGGCAATTTTTATATTTTCAGGTAAGTGTTTTTCAACGCTTACTGAAATTAGCTATTACTAACTATTTGTTAAAAAAAATAATTCTGCCGGTTTTACCTGAGATTTATTCCGGCAAAATCGTCTCACTCTACTTCTATCATTTCCGCGTCTGCTTTCCGCAGTGACAGTTCATATCCGCGCACTGTCACTTCCAGTGGATCTCCCAGAGGCGCCACCTTCCGGACAAATATTTCCACACCCCTGGTAATTCCCATATCCATAATCCGGCGCTTTACAGGGCCTTCTCCATGCAGCTTTGCCACCTTCACTGTGTTGCCGCATGAAATCTGTTTTAATGTTTTCATATTCTCCATTTCCTTTCTTTCATTTCCCGTATTTTAATTCCCGTATCTCTTATCTGCAGGTTAAATCAGTATTTTATTCGCCATATCTCTGTTCAGGGCAACTCTTGATTCCTTCACATTTACAATCATGCTGCCGCTGATTTGCGACACAACGGTCACCTGCCCGCCGGTCACAAATCCCAGATTTTCCAGAAATTTTCTGGTTTCTTCCTTTCCTCCCACTTTCCGGATGGTATTGACTTCTCCTGGTTTTGCCATTGTTAAGGGCATCCTCATCACTTCTTTCCTGATATTTTGATAATGACTCTCATTTGATTTCTTTTGTTAGTATACACTAACATTTGTTTTATGTCAATAACCCCATGGAAATTTTTATCAGGATCCGGAAGGATTCATATATAAAGCAAAACCCGACTCTGTCGTTTACTGTGCTTTATCTGTTTCCTGCCATCAGGATTCCGTTTCAAAATTCATGGTAACTGACAGATACCCAATAACGATGATCAGAAAAATACCTGCGCAGAGAAACACCATTTCTGTTGAGATTACAGACACCACCGCACTGATCAGAAATGAAACAAGGGGAACAGCACTGGCTCCCGCTGCGTTCATAATGGCCGCTGACCGGGCAAGATACTCCTGCTCTACAGATTTCAGAAAAGCAACATTTATGTAGGTGGATAACTGAGTTACCAGAAAACCTGCTATAAAAGTGAATACAAACACAGCCACATACCGATACAGCTCATTCGTAATAAATCTGCCGATACCTGTAAGGGCTGCATAATACACCCCAAAAGACATACCGCCCAGCGCAACCAGAGATTTTCCGGACATTTTCGCAGCTATATAGGGGAACATTACGGATGCACAGAGCATTCCTGCTGACAATGCAATGCTGAGCACGGAAATCATGGTTTCTCCGGAACCCAGTATTTCTTTTGCCAGAGGCGCCTGCAAACTGTTAAATGGTACAAACATGGCATTGGCCAGCACTGCCAGTACAATAAAATTCAGCACAATCCGTCTGGTTTTCACATAATCGGCCCCTTCCTTTACCAGACGAAAGCAGCCTGCAACATCCACTTTTTTCCTCTCACCGACTCCCTCTCCGGTTTTTATAGCGGCAATCAGGAGTGAAGAACCAAAAAAAGTGGCTGCATCAATTAAAATAGCAGTAACAATACCAAATCTGGCTATGATAAATCCCGCCATACCAAGACCGATCAGTTCTACAATATTGGAAGCACTGGCATTCAAAGAAATTCCAAACTCAAAGTATTCTTTTTTCAGAATACGCGGAATCACCGCACTGGAAGCCGGCAGGCAAAAAGCCTCCACACTGGAAATAATCAATGTGGTTATAATCAGCATCCAGGGCTTAAGAATTCCGGCCCAATAAGCCGCCGCTATACAGGTCACACAAATTCCCCGCACAATATTGGTCTGAATCATAATGCTTTTTTTATTTCTGTGTTCCACCACTGCTCCCGCAATGGGCTGCAAAAATATGGTGGGCAGTTTATTAACACCAAAAATAATCGCGGACCATGCGGCATTATTTGTAATAGCATAAACCAGCCAGGTAAATGCTATACTGTCAATGGAATCCCCAAAACGATTAATCAGGTTGGACAAAATCAGTTTGCAGTATTCTTTCTGAGTGAGCACAGAACGGTAACCTGTCTTTTTCTCTGATACGGGGCTGCTCATGGTAAATCCTCCTTACAATATTTATCAATATCAGGCAATTGCAAAACTATTAAATTATCAAAATTTCATGTACAATTTCTACACTTTCTATGAAATATTTTCATCATACAAAAAGGCCGAAATGCCGGACGCACCGAACATTCCAGCGAGCCTTTGACTACGAAAGAGCATGTCAGCAAAGGCTTCCATTCTCTTTTAAGTCTCGCTTCCATGGCGCTAAAATGCATTTCTCACCTTTTGCATGAGAAAATATTTGCATTCAAATTTTTTGAATTGCACATAAAATTTGTACAATTATTGAGTTTCGCAATTACCTGTTTATCAATATCATTCCATCTTATTTTATCTTTTTCATTTCTTCGGTCAGCTCAATTTCACAAATCAAATTTTTCCAATACAAAACACCTGGTCGAATTGCTGTTTTCGTTCCTCTGTCAGATGATGGCTGATCAGTAAAAGAGTCAGATTCCTGTTTTTCAGCAGACATTCTTCCACAACAGCCGCATTCTCCATATCCAGAGCAGAGGTTCCCTCATCCACGAACAGAATTTTTCTGCCATTTATCAGAGCTCTTGCCAGGGCAATTCTCTGCCGCTGGCCGCCGGACAGGTTTTTCCCGTTCTCTCCCACAGGAGTGTCCAGTCCCTGGGGAAATTTCCTGATTTCTTCATACAGAGCACTTTCCCGGAGTGCACATTCCATTTCTTCCTCAGAATACGTCTTCCAGAGCGTGATATTATTCCGAATGGTGGTATCAAACAGGTATACCTGCTGTTCAATATAGGCAATTTTTCCTGCAATTTCCTCCGAACTGTAACCTCCCGCTTCTTCTCCGTCAAACAGTACCTGTCCCTCATAATCTCTCAACTGCCCCATCAGTATTTTCATAAGTGTTGTCTTTCCGCCTCCGCTGGAGCCTGTCAGCGCATACTTTTTCCCGATATTTATTTTGATATTCAAATTTTCAAATACCTGTTTTTCTCCATATTTATAACTGAGCTGACAGGTTTCAATTGCCCTGCTGGCAGAAGGGAACTTTCCTGCGCCCGTTCCTTCTGCTGCATACTCAGCCCTCTCCTTCTCAAATTTTTCCACATAAGGACGGATGGCCACCATGGAATTTTTATGGCAAAGGGTTTCCGTCATCCCTTCAAACACTTTCGGCAGGAAACTCCCGATGCCCACAACCGCACCGACCTGCAGCTTTCCCTGTAAAATGAAAAACACGCAGACTGCGAGAATAACAACCTGAAAAAATGCATTCCAGAATAAAAGCCATCCATTAGACAGCACCTGTATTTTTGTGTACTGAAATACGCTTTCCGCCCTTTTCTCACTTTCTTCATCCGCCTGTTTCGTAAATTCATCCAAAATCCGAAAGTTTTTCATAACGCCGAACCCGCTCAGCAGATTTTTCATATTACTGCTGAATATTTCACTGCTTTTGGAAACATAATGAGCTTTCTCTGTAATTCTGCTTTCAAAATACATGGAAATTCCTGCCAGCGTCAGTGCACCTGCCACCGCTGCCGCAGAAATACTCCAATGGAGGGCCAGCAGGGATGCGGCAGATACTACAGTCTGGAAACCGGATGTTACCAGAGCGTAAAAGGAATTTCCGCCCAGATAAAGCATCTGTCCCACATCATGAGAATACCAGGAAATATAATCTCCGATGGCGTGTTTCTCATATTGCTGGTAACTTTTCTTCGCTAAAATCATGGTCAGATCATGGCGCATATCATTTTCCATTGCCTGCTGGGCTTTTCCCATAAGAATATTCCCGGCATAATACGTAATTGCTGTCAAAAGCCAGCACAATGCCTGCAACACCAGATAAACCTGCACGTTTTCCTGATTTCCTGCTGTAAGATTATCCACAATTTTCATCAGGGTAAACGCACACAGCACTGACATCAAAATATTCAGACACTGTATGCTGCAGGCTGCAAAGTTTTCTTTCCATCTGTTCAGAATATATTTTTTCATTGCTTCTCTTCCGGACTCCTTTCATGGGGCATAAAACAGCCATCTGATGGCATTTTGTCTACAACCATCAGTTTGGGACATGCCTTATGAAGACAGCTTATCAGATAATCACAGTTTCCACAATTATCTATTGTAGTCTCCGTCCATAACTTTTCCTGCTGCCTGTTAATCACAACTCCTTTTTCCATATCTGTATGCCCTATAATATTTTCTTTTTCCTCCAGAGCTACAGAGCATTTTACCACATCGTTATCTGGTCTGAAAATATAAGAATTCAGATATGCTGCATAACAGACATTTGAAAGGGCCGTAAATTTTTTGTCTGCACTGTTCCTTGTTCTCAGATTAATACGTTCCATATATTCCACATGCTTTCTTTCCATTTCCGGTATTTCTTTTTTGGAACACAACGACACTTTTTTCACATCGTTCCCGCCCCAGTCTCTGACAAAATTTATATATATCATAAAACGCATATCATTTCCAAACAACTCTTTCATATAATCATACCAGCTATAATCCTGATTATCCTTTGAAATATTATATCTCAGCCATACTTCAAAGTCATAATCTTCCGGCAAACCTGATATTTCTTTTAAATTTTCAACTATATGGGCCAATGTTTTCTCCCCGGAAACGTGAATTCTTGTATTGTCATGATTCCATCCATCTAAAGTAATCTGATAAGAACTGATGCCCAGAGCATATAATTTTTTAAACAGTTCCCGATTCAGTAAATATCCGTTTGTGGTAATTCCGGAGGAAAAATGAAAGCCATATTCAGATTTCAATCCCAATACATATTCATTAAAATCCTCTATTTGTTTTATACACAGGGTCGGTTCTCCTCCAAACCAGTTAATCTGTATATATCGAAGTTCTTTGTTCTCCAGCTCTTCTTTCAGAAATTGTTTAATATGATTCAACGTTGTGTCAGACATATTTTCAGCTTCGTGATTCTCATAGCAGTAAATACAGCGGAAATTACATTTTTCTGTAGGTAATATCGTAAAGATCAATGTTTCTTCCAAAATTCGATTCAGTTTTTTCACTTCTGAAACTGCTTCTGCTTCCTCAAGTAAATATTTATGCTCAAATAAAAACTTTTCCAGTTCACTTTCAATTGTCTCTGTTCCACGCACCATCAATTCCCGCAATTCTTTCAAATAAGGTTCTGTAATTTCCACTTTTCCATCTAATAATTTATCTTCCAGCCAAATCACATTCTCTGTGTCAGACATTTCTATACTTTTTCCAATTTTATACATATTTTGCTCCTCCCACATAAATGATAAGGGAACGAAAGTATTTCTTCCATACTCCGCTCCCTTCACAATAGCATTACGATATAATGACATTTACATATCATGCCCTGTCTGTTATCAGGCATTTAATATGTACTGCTTTTTCAGTGCACATCCTGGCAACTGCAATTATTGCTCATGCATCTTACAACCTTTGCTTCATCCTTTAATACTCTCATTTGCAATGTTCTCCTTTCATTGATTTTCGGAACTCACTCTTAATTCCAAAGTCATTATATTGCTGCTTTCATAAAAAGACCATGACGAAACCGGAAAAATAAATTTTCCGGTTTCGTCATGGTCTTTTCACTTATTTGTGATATTATTTAATTCAAAAATATGCTATAGGAGGAATTTTATCATTATGAAAAAATTCAGAAAAGCACTTTTTACATCCACTTTTTGTCTGCTTATAATGGTATCCCTATCATTTTCTGACAAAACGCTTACTCATTCAAATTTATTTGACGTTATGCCATTGGACATCCATCATCCCACTGATGATATGTATTGAAATCAACGCCCCAGTTCATCTTTACATAATCTCTTACTGTTTTCTGATTTCGGAAATCTTCAAACAATCCACACATATAATATGCCTGCTCATATGTTGTCAGGCATATTTTTTCTTCTTTCCGCTCCTGAATATATGCTTTTGTTATCAAATTTCCCCCCAGCTTAATACCTTTTCTTATTTTTATTCCCTGAGTTATGGCCTCATTTGTATACTCCAGTGCCTGTTCCAACTCATTAATTTCTTCTGTACTGGAAGCAAGATTACTTAAAATCATTATATATTTTTTATCCCGCTCCACTCCTTTCAATTTTCCTCTGTGATAATATTCATACAAAGACTCCAAAATCTTTACGGATTCCTGCTGATTTCCCATCAAACGATATAATACAGCCTGTTGATTTAACAAAGAAATCTCAATCTGAGTGGGCTGATAATAAATTCGGAAACGTTCCTCTTTCCGGTCAAGAGTCAGTTCCAGTGTCTGCTCTATCCTATGGGCCAGTTCCTCCAGATTTCCATGATACAGTTCGCGTTCCAGAACAGCATGGTTAAATGTCAGATA
>Ga0137307_101940_pt1 | contig 15704 bp, 8 predicted proteins | sample NAcewD2O_March_2_FD_97180 | JGI IMG/M metagenome (GOLD analysis project Ga0137307, IMG submission 97180) | Mouse cecal microbial communities from Vienna, Austria - N-Acetylglucosamine amended D2O_March | ecosystem: Host-associated > Mammals > Digestive system > Large intestine > Cecum | place...
GTCGAGCTGGAAGATGCCCTCGAATTTGGGATCGGCATAGGGCGCCGGACCCTCGGTGTGAAGGTGGTGAACATGCACGTCCTTCAGTTCGCCGGCCTCGCCGCGAGCGCACATGGCGTTGATCAGACACTGAGGCGCCGATGCCACGGAGCTCAGGTGGACGTGGTCGCCCGATTTGATGACCTTGACGGCCTCCTCGGGGGTGGTAAAGTGAATGGGTGTAGTCATTACCTTTTGTGTTATGGTAGATTAGTGGTTGTAGGTTCCTATTTGCGCTTGACCTCGACCTGCTCGTAGCCCTCGACGATGTCGCCCTGGCGGATGTCGTTGAACGACTCGATGTTCAGACCGCAGTCCTGGCCCACGGTGACCTCCTTCACGTCGTCCTTGAATCGCTTGAGCGACCCGAGCTTGCCGGTGTAGATCACGATGCCGTCGCGGATGACGCGGATGGGGGTCGAGCGCTGGAGCTTGCCCTCGCGCACGACGCAGCCTGCGACGGTGCCGACCTTCGAGATGCGGAAGATCTCCAGCACCTCCACCGAGGCGACGATCTCCTCCTTCATCACCGGCTCCAGCATGCCCTCGATGGCATCCTTGATGTCGTTGATGGCATCGTAGATGATCGAGTAGAGACGGATCTCGATCTCCTCCTTCTCGGCCACCTTGCGTGCGGCGGCCGACGGGCGGACCTGGAAGCCGACGATGATGGCGTTCGACGCGGCTGCCAGCAGCACGTCCGACTCCGAGATCTGACCCACGGCGGCGTGGATGACGTTGACCTGCACGGTCTCCTTCGAGAGCTTGATGAGCGAGCCCGACATGGCCTCGACCGAACCGTCGACGTCGCCCTTGACGATGATGTTGAGCTCCTTGAACGAGCCGATGGCGATGCGGCGGCCGATCTCGTCGAGCGTCACGTGCTTCTGCGTCATCAGACCCTGCATGCGCTGCAGCTGCTCGCGCTTGTTGGCGATCTCGCGCGCCGAGCGGTCGTCCTCCATCACGTTGAAGGTGTCGCCGGCCTGCGGGGCGCCGTTCAGACCCAGCACCTGCACGGGGGTCGAGGGACCCGCCTCGGTCACCTTCTTGCCGTTCTCGTTGAACATGGCCTTCACGCGGCCGGTCGAGGTGCCCGAGAGCATCACGTCGCCGATGCGCAGCGTGCCGCTCTGCACCAGGATCGTCGAGACGTAGCCGCGGCCCTTGTCGAGCGTCGACTCGATGACCGTACCCACGGCCTTCTTGTCGGGGTTGGCCTTCAGCTCCAGCATCTCGGCCTCGAGCAGCACCTTCTCGAGCAGCTTGTCGAGGTTGAGCCCCTTCTTGGCCGAGATCTCCTGGTCCTGGTACTTGCCGCCCCACGACTCCACGAGGTAGTTCATCTGCGAGAGCTGCTCCTTGATGTGCTCGGGGTTGGCGTTGGGCTTGTCGATCTTGTTGATGGCGAAGACCATCGGCACGCCTGCGGCCTGCGCGTGGTTGATCGCCTCCACGGTCTGGGGCATCACGCTGTCGTCGGCCGCCACGATGATGATCGCCACGTCGGTGATCTTGGCACCGCGGGCGCGCATGGCCGTGAAGGCCTCGTGGCCCGGCGTGTCGAGGAAGGTGATCTTCTGGCCGTTGAGCTCGACGCTGTAGGCGCCGATGTGCTGGGTGATACCGCCGGCCTCGCCCTCGATGACGTTGGTCTTGCGGATGTTGTCCAGCAGCGAGGTCTTACCGTGGTCGACGTGGCCCATGACCGTCACGATGGGCGGGCGCGGGGACATGTCCTCCTCGTTGTCGCCCTCTTCGGCGATCGCCTCCTGGATCTCCACCGATACGAACTCGACCTTGAAGCCGAACTCCTCGGCCACGACGACGAGCGCCTCGGCGTCCAGACGCTGGTTGATCGACACCATCAGACCCAGGTTCATGCAGGCCGTGATGACCTCCGTGGGCGATACGTTCATCATCGTCGCCAGCTCGCTGACGGTGACGAACTCGGTGACCTTGAGCGTCGAGCGCTCCTGTACCGAGCGTTCCATCTCCTCGTTCATGCGCTCGGCGGCCGCCTCGCGCTTGTCGCGGCGGTGCTTGGCGCCGGTGTTCTTGGCACCCTTGGCCGTCAGGCGGGCCAGGGTGTCCTTTACCTGCTTCGAAACCTCCTCGTCGCTCACCTCGGTGCGCACGACGGGCTTCGGTCCCTTGTTGTTCTTGTTCTTGCTGCGACGGCCCTCGCCCGGCTTGGGCTGGTTCTGGCCGCCCGGACGGTTGTTCGACCCGGGGCCGCCCTGACCTCCCTGGCCCGAACGGTTCTGGCCGCCCTGACCGCCGCCCTTCTGGGCCTTGTTCACGTCGACCTTCTCCTTTTGCAGGCGCTTGCGCTTGTGCTTGCCGCCCGGCACGAAGCCCGACACGTCCATCGTGCCCAGCACCTGCGGCCCCGTGAGGGTCGCCACCTCCGGGCGGAAGATGTTGTCCTTCGGCGGTTCGGGTTTCGCCGGCTCGGCGGGTGCCGCGGGCTGTGCCGCAGCGGCTGCGGGCGTCGCGGGCGCCGTGGCGGCGGGCTTGGCCGGAGCCTCGGCTGCGGGTTCGCTCTTCGGAGCGGGTGCCGGTGCGGCCGGAGCTGCGGGCGTCGCGGGTGCCGTGGCTGCGGGCTCGCTCTTGGGTGCGGGCGCCGGTGCGGCCGGGGCCTCGGGGGCCTTGGCCTGCGGTGCGGCGGCGGGTGCCGCGGGCTGTGCAGGTGCTGTGGGTGCCGGCTGTGCGGCCGCCTTGGGCCCTTCGGCCGGGGCGGGCGCGGGCGCCTTCTTGGGCTTGGGCGAGAGGTCGATCTTGCCCAGGATGCGGGCCTGCTGGATCTCGTCCTTCACGCTGATGACGTTGCTCTTGATGACCACCTCGCGCTCGTCGTCGCGCTGCTGTTTCTTCGTCTGCTCGAGCGTGATGGTAGCCTGCTTCTGCGCGATGCGCTCGCGCACCGAGTCGCGGGCCCCTGCAGCGCTGCGGTTGGCGCCGAACTCCTTCTCCAGTATGGCATACGTGTCGGCGTCGACGAGCGTGTTGGGCGACCCGTCGCTCTTGATGCCCTTCTTGTGCAGGAAGTCGGTGACGGTGTTCAGACCGACCTTGAACTCCTTTGCAACCTGAATGAGCCTTAGTTTTCTTTCATTCCCCATATCGTGTGTTCTCCTTTCTTTGCGTGTTGGTTACTCTTCGAATTCGGCCTTGAGGATCTCTACGACCTTCTGTGCCTGCTCTACCTCCAGGTCGGCGCGTGCGGCGATCTCCTCCACCGTGAGCTCGAGGACGCTCTTGGCCGTGTCGCAGCCGGCGCTCTTCAGGGCGTCGATGATCCACGGGTCGATCTCGTCGGCGAACTCAGCCAGGGCCACGTCCTCCTCCTCGACCTCGCGGTAGACGTCGATGTCGTAGCCGGTGAGCATCTTCGAGAGGCGGATGTTCAGACCGCCCTTGCCGATGGCCAGCGACACCTGGTCGGGCTTGAGATATACCGAGGCGGTCATGCGCTCTTCGTCGAGGGTGATCGACGAGATCTTGGCCGGGTTGAGCGAGCGCTGGATCATCAGCTGCGTATTGGCCGTGTAGTTGACCACGTCGATGTTCTCGTTGCGCAGCTCCTTGACGATCGTGTAGATGCGCGATCCCTTCATGCCGACGCAGGCGCCCACCGGGTCGATGCGGTCGTCGTACGACTCCACGGCCACCTTGGCCCGCTCGCCCGGGATGCGCACGATCTTCTTGATGGTGATCAGACCGTCGAAGATCTCGGGGACCTCCTGCTCGAAGAGGCGCTCGAGGAACTGGTTGGCCGTGCGCGAAAGGATGATGCGGGGCTGGTTGTTGTTCATCTCCACCGACTTGACGATCGCCTTGATCGTGTCGCCCTTGCGGTAGAAGTCGTTGGGAATCTGCTCGGCCTTCGGCAGGATCAGCTCGTTGTCCTCGTCGTCGAGGATCAGCACCTCCTTCTTCCACACCTGGTAGACCTCGCCGGTGATGATCTCGCCCACCTTCTGCGAGTACTTCTCGTAGAGGTTGGCCTTCTCCAGGTCGAGGATGCGCGAGGCGAGGTTCTGACGCAGCGAGAGCACCGTGCGGCGCCCGAACGAGGCGAGCTTGATCTCGTCGGCATACTCGTCGCCGATCTCGTAGGTGGGGTCGATGGCTTTCACCTCCGACACGGCGATCTGCGCGTTGGGATTCTCCACGGCGCCGTCCTCCACCACCGTGCGGTTGCGCCAGATCTCCAGGTCGCCCTTCTCGGGGTTGATGATCACGTCGAAATTCTCGTCCGTCTCGTACTGTTTCTGCAGGGCGTGGCGGAATACGTCCTCCAGCACGCCGATCATCGTGGGCTTGTCAATGTTCTTCAGCTCCTTGAACTCTGCGAAGTTGCTGATCAGATTCAGATTGTCCATGTTGCTCTATTTCGTTTTTTCGATTCTTGTTCTACTTGAAATCCAGATACTCCTTCGTGTACTTGATCTCGTCGAAGGAGTACGTGCGCTCGACCTTTACCGTCTGCTTGCGCTTCTTGCCCTCGACGGCCTGCTTCTCCTCGTAGGAGAGGGTGATGCCCCGCTCGTCGGCGGCGTCGAGCCGGGCGAGGATCTTGATGCCGCTCGTGAGCAGCACCTCCACCGGCCGGCCCACGATCTTGGCGTACTGGCGCAGGCAGCGCAGCTCCGAGCCCACGCCCGCCGAGGCTACCGTCAGCGCGAAGTCCTCCGCATCGCGGTCCATCTGCGCCTCGATGGCGCGGCTTAGCGCGACGCACGCTTCGATCGAGACCGACGTGTCGCTGTCGATGGTCAGTTCGATTTCGTTGGCGGGCGAGGCGGTGCACGCCACCACGAAGAGGTCCGTCCCCTCCATCTGGGCCCGTGCGGCCTCGACGATCTTTTCGGTGTCTATCATCTCTTGGGATTCTTATGCTTCCAACTATCTATGAAATAAGGGGACTTCTCGTCCCCTTATCGCTCGCTCGTCTTTCGACAATGCAAATATACGGAAAAATTCCGATATACCAATATTTATATGCCGAATTTTTCCCGCGTTCCGGCTTGTGTTCCGGCCTGCCCCCTTCCGGCCTTCGTGCCGCCCCGGTGCGGGCGCCCGGCCGGGGCTTCGGGAGCCGCCGGTGGGGCGCATGGCCCGTCGGCCCCTGCCCGGCGTTACTCCTCCTGCCGCTTCGAAGCGTAGGGCTTGATGATCCCGCGCTTCGACTCGCGGATGAAGCGCACCAGGTAGTCGCGCTCGGCGCTCTGCGGCACCTGGCGCTCCACCTCGTTGCAGCCGTTCAGGTAGTTCATGCCGCTCTGGAAGAGGATGCGGCATGCCTCGTGGATCTCGGCGATGCGCTCGGGCGCGAAGCCGCGGCGCGCGAGGCCGATCTTGTTGATCCCGGCGAAGCGGAGCGTGTCGTTGCGCACGATCACGTAGGGGGGCAGGTCCTGCCCCAGCAGCGCGCCGCCCTGGATCATCGAGTGGTCGCCGATGTGGGTCCACTGGTGGATCGCCGCATGGCCTCCGATGACCACCCAGTCGCCCACGTGCACCTCGCCGGCCAGCGACACGCGGTTGGCGACGACGCAGCGGCTGCCCACCACGCAGTCGTGCCCCACGTGCACGTAAGCCATCAGCAGGTTGCCGTCGCCGATGCGCGTGGTGCCCGTCGAGGCGGTGCCGCGGCTGATGGTGACGTATTCGCGGATGTCGTTGTCGTCGCCGATCTCGCACAGGGTCTTCTCGCCCGCGAACTTCAGGTCCTGGGGCAGGCACGCGACCGACGCTGCGGTGTGCACGCGGCAGCGCTTGCCCAGGCGCGCACCGTCGTGGACGACCGCGCCGGGCCCGATCCACGAGCCGTCGCCGATCTCGACGTCGCCCGCGATGTAGGCGAAGGGTTCGACCGTGACGTCGGCGCCCAGGCGGGCGTCGGGGTGGACGTAGGCTAAGGGGCTTATCATTTCTGCTCGGTTTTCTGTTTGTTTTTCACGATCTGGGCCATCATCACAGCCTCGCAGGCGAGCGTCTCGCCCACGAAGGCCTTGCCCTCGACTACGGCCACGCCGCGGCGGATGGGCTCGAGCAGCTGGATCTCGAACTGGAGCGTGTCGCCCGGCACGACCTTGCGCTTGAACTTCGCGCCGTCGATCTTCATGAAGTAGGTCGAGTAGTTTTCGGGGTCGGGCACCGTGCCGAGCACCAGGATGCCGCTGCACTGGGCTATGGCCTCGACGATCAGCACGCCCGGCATGACGGGCTCCTCGGGGAAGTGGCCCACGAAGAAGGGCTCGTTCATCGTCACGTTCTTGATGCCGCCCACCGACGAATCGTCGCGGTGGAAGATGCGGTCGACGAGCAGGAACGGCGGACGGTGGGGGAGCATGCGGCGGATGTCGTTGATGTCGTAGAGGGCCGGCTTGCGGCAGTCGTAGGTGAAGCGGGGCTTCTCGCCGGCCTTGCGGATCGTGCGCTTGAGCTGCTTCATGAATTCCGTGTTGGCGAAGTGGCCCGGGCGGGTGGCCCACACGCGGCCCTTGATCCTCACGCCCAGCAGCGCGAAGTCGCCCAGCAGGTCGAGCAGCTTGTGACGCGCCAGCTCGTTGTTGCAGCGCAGCTCGGGGTGGCAGAGGTAACCCGACTTGATCTCGATGTCGGGCTTGTTGAAGAGCTGCTTGAGGTGGGCGAGCTGCTCGTCGGGGATGGGGTTCTCCACCACCACGATGGCGTTGTCCAGGTCGCCGCCCTTGATGAGGTTGCGCTTCATCAGGGGCTCCAGCTCGTGCAGGAAGACGAACGTGCGGCAGGGAGCGATCTTGCCGGTGTAGTCGTCGCCGGGGTTGAAGGTGGCGTACTGGTTGCCGATCACCTTCGAATTGTAGTCGACGTGCAGCGAGACGGTGAACTCGTCGTCGGGGTAGAGGATGATGGCCACGCCCTTTTCGGGGATGGTGTAGACCATCTTCTCGGTCACGTGGTAGAACTTGCGCTCGGCCGGCAGGTCGACCGTGCCCGTCGCCGCGATGGCGGCGGCGTACTCGCGCGCCGAGCCGTCCATGATGGGGGTCTCGGCGGCGTCGATGTCGATCAGTGCGTTGTCCACGCCGAGGGTCCACAGCGCCGAGACGATGTGCTCGATCGTGCTCACGCGGTGGCCGCCGGCCTCGACGGTCGTGCCGCGCGAGGTGTCGACCACGTAGTCGCAGAGTGCGGGGATGAGGGGCTGCCCCTCGATGTCGGTGCGGCGGAAGACGATGCCCGTGTCGGCCTCGGCCGGGTTGACGGTCATCGTCACCTCGACGCCCGTATGGAGTCCCTTCCCGGAGAACGAGATCGGGGCTTTGAGCGTTTGCTGTTTCGTTGACATAGAGATGTGTTTCGATAGTTTTGTGCCCAAAGGTATTAAAAAATCGTTAAAAAACCTTACTTTTGCTCAAAATTCCGAAGCTTCCCGATGGCTGAAATACCTTCCGGCAACCCGCCCAGGCGCCCCCGGCGTCCGCGGCTGGTGCTCCCGTTCGACAACCGGCGCGAGGACGCCGGCTCGTGGGCCTACGACCACCGCATGGGTCTCTGCGTGACGCTCGTCGTCTATCTGGTGCTGATGATCGCCTTCGTCACCTCGAAGATCGTCGTGGGGCGCCGCCCCCACATGCAGGGCATGCTCATCGACATGCAGGCGCTCTCCGATCTCGAGAGCGAGCGCGACCGTCTCGAGGAGGAGGTGCGCCGGCGCCTCGAGCAGCAGGAGCTCGACTGGCGCAAGATCCGCAACGCGACCTCCAACGAGAATGCCACCAACGAGCAGCTGAAGGACGACCGCGGCACCAACACGGCGGCCATCAACGAGGCGGCCGCCGAGGCCGAGCGCCGCATGCGCGCCAACCGCGAGGCCTACGAGCGGGGGCTGGCCGAGGAGCAGGCCATCCGCGACTCGAAGTCCGGTTCGGCCGACGGCGAGCAGCGGCAGGACCGCAAGGTTCAGGGGCGAGTCACGGTGTCGTTCTCGCTCGACAACCCGCTTCGCACCTCGCGCCGTCTCGACGTGCCGGCCTACCGCTGCGAGGGGGGCGGCGACGTGGTGGTCGAGATCACCGTCGACCGCGGCGGCAAGGTGGTCCACGCACGTGTGCGCGAGGGCGGCGACGAGTGCATGCGCGAGTGCGCCCTGGCATCGGCCCGCCGCTCGCTCTTCAACATCGACCCCGCGGCCCCCGCCCGGCAGGTCGGCACCATCACCTATATCTTTATCCCGCAGTAGCCGGCGGGCGGGTTCTGAAGCCGTTTCGGGCCTCTCCCGCTGCTCGGGTGTCTCCTGTTGTCCGGGTTTCTCTTGTCGTGCAGGTTTCTCCCGTCGTCCGGGCTCTCTCCTGTCGCTCAGGTTTCTCCCGTCGTTCGGGCCCTTCCCTTCGGCGGGGGTCTTCTCTGTGGCCCGTCCTTTTCCCGCCGTCCGGGCGGTTCCGTCGCCGTCTGCCCGGTCGGCCTTCTCGTTCGGATTTCCCGTCGCCATCTGCCCGACCGGCTCTCCTCGCAAAAACAGAAAAAGCCTGCCGAACATCGTTCGGCAGGCTTCGTTTCGGTCGGCTGACGTTACTCCGCCTCTTCGTTGAGGAAGGTGTTGTAGGCCGTCTCCTTTTCGGGGATCACCCACGTCCACTGGTTCGCCTCGTCGGGCTGCACCGTCACGGCCATGGCTGAGGCGAAGTTGCCGCCCTTCTTGAACGACTTGCGCTCCAGCGTCTTGCCCCAGCGCTTCATGTCGAACCAGTCGAAGCCCTCGCCCCACAGCTCCAGGGCGCGGTAGCGGACGATCTCCTCGAAGAGCTCGTCGCCGGTCTTCGTGCAGGTGTAGTCGGGGTCGCGCTGGCTCGTGGCGTTGAGCTCCACGAGCAGGGCCTGCGCCGCCGGGTCGTTGCCCAGCCGGCACTGCGCCTCGGCCTCGAGCAGCACCATCTCCGACGAGCGGATGTGGTTGAGGTAGGCGACGCCCGGCTGGCCGAAGCAGCCGAATTTGCGGTGCTCGTAGGCCACGTAGTAGGAGCCGCTGGCCGGTACGTAGCGGTCGGCGTAGTAGGCGTCGATCGCGGCGATGGCCTTCTTGTCGGAGATCTGGCCGGTGGTCTGGTTCACGATCTTCTGGAACTCGGCGTCGGTCATGCCGAGGATGGCCGGGTGTACGAAGAGGTTCTTGCGGATGTCGTTGTCGGGGAACGTCTCCAGCAGCTCGCGGCTGATGCAGTGGCGGTAGCCGCGCGAGCGCGACGTGTTGGCGTTATAGGCCAGCTGCGCCTGGAACGACCAGTACTGGAGGTTCTGGTCGTCGCTCGCAAACGAGCCCCAGATCCACTCGCTGGTGGGCGACTCGAAGTCGCTGCGGTAGTCGGCGACCGACATCAGGGGATAGCCGCTGCGGGCCGCAGCCGCCATGCGGGCCGCCAGCTCGTAGTCGTCGCGCGAATCGGCGCGGGTGATCGCCGCACGGGCCAGGATGGCCTGTGCAACGCTGAGGTCGGGGGCGCTCAGGAAGATGCGCTTCTGCGCCGGCACGCTCTCGAAGGCGGCGATGGCGGCCTTCAGGTCGTCGAACACCTGCGTGTAGACGGCCGAGAGTTTCGAGAGCGGGGCTCCCTCGGTCGACGACTCGGTGCGGATGATGACGCCGTCGGCGTCGCCGTGGTTGGTGTCCATCCAGCGGTGGCTGTAGAGCTGCGTGAGCTGGAAGTGCCCGTAGGCACGGTAGACCAGAGCCTGGGCCTTGATGAAGGTCTTGCGCGCCTCGATCTGCGGGTCGCCGCCCGTCGGCACGTCGTCGATGTTGCCGATGATCATGTTGGCGTTGTCGATGATGCGGTAGTAGTAGTACCAGCCGTAGCTGTCGTAGGACGACGTGTTGCGTTGGTGGTAGCTCATGTTCATGATGCTCGACCAGCCGGTCAGACGCGGCACGGAGAAGTTCTGGCCGGGGAAGTTGCCGAACAGGTACTTGATCCATCCCTCACCCGAGGCGCCCTGGCCGTAGTAGGAGTGCTGCATGCACATGAGTCGTGCCAGACCGTTGACGGCCAGTTCGGCGTTGTCGATGGTGGAGAAGATCAGCTGGGGCGATCCCGAGGTGGTCGAGTCGGTCTCCAACCAATCTTTCGAGCAGGAGGTCGTGCAGCACATCGCGAGGAGGGCTGCCGCCGTATATAACAATTTTTTCATATCGCGATAGTCTGTTATGGGTTAGAGTTTGATGTTCAGTCCGATGGAGTAGACGCGGGCGCTCACGAAGGTGTTGCCGTCGCCGCCCGAGAAGCTGTATTGCGGGTTCAGGCCCTTCATGGCCGAGAAGATCGCGGGGTTCTCCACGCTGAAGTCTACCGACAGACCGCCGAGTCCCATCTTGCTGCAGATCCGCTTGGGGAACTGGTAGCTGAGCGAGATGTTCTTGATGGCGAAGTAGGAGTTGTCCTTCAGCCAGCGGTCCGAGGCGGCGTTGTTGTAGGTCGACAGGAAGGTGTCCACCACCGGAATGCCGTTGGGGTCGATGCGGTCGGGCGAGGTCTCGGTCATGCCCTCCGGGATGCCGTTCCACGACTTGAGCACGTCCTTGTGCGTCGCGTCGGCACCCGAGCTGCGCACCGACATGAGCGAGGCGTACGACGAGGCGTAGATCTTGCCGCCGATCGAGTAGGTGCAGAGTGCCGAGAGGGTGAGGTTCTTCCAGCTCAGGCTGGTCGAGAGGCTGCCGTAGACGGTCGGGAGCGCCGAGCCGCGCCAGTCGCGCGAGGCGTAGGTGGTGTTGCGCGTGTAGCGCTTGCCGTTGATCACCACGTCGTACTCCTGGGTGTCCTTGGTGGCCTTCGTGCCGCCCACCGAGTTCTTGTCGTTGGGATCGAGCAGGTCGATATTGTACTCGTCGGCGATGGTGTAGAGCGAATTACCCGTCATCTGGTCGACGCCCTCGAAGTGGTAGTAGTAGAACTCGTAGATGCTGTGACCCTCCGAGTAGCGGCGGCTGCCGTTGGGGATGTCCTTGTGGTCGGGCAGCTTGACGATCTTGTTGCGGATCCACGTCAGGTTGGCGCCGATGTTCCACCGCCAGTCTTTCTTGCGCAGCACGTCGACGTCGACGGCCACCTCGATGCCCTTGTTCGAGACGCTGCCGATGTTGCGCGTCACGGTGGCGATGGCGTCGTCGGTGCTCGTCGCGCCCACCGACAGGGGCAGCTGCACGTCGAAGAGCAGGTCGCGCGACCGCTTGTCGAAGTAGTCCAGCGATACGTTCACGCGGTTCCACAGACGGCCCTCCAGGGCGATGTCGAACGTTGCGGTGGTCTCCCACTGGATGTCGTCGGCCGCAAGCTGGCCCTTGTAGAAGGCTCCCATGCCCTGGTTCTTGTTGGAGGTGTAGAAGGGCTTGTAGGCGTAGTAGCCCACGCCCTGGTCGTTACCCGTCTCGCCGTAGGCCACGCGGAACTTCAGGTCGTTGACCCAGCCGACGTTTCGCATGAACTCCTCGCGCGAGATCATCCAGCTGGCACCCAGCGACCAGAACCCGCCCCAGCGGTAGTCGGGGTGGAAGCGCGACGAGCCGTCGCGGCGGTACGATCCCTCGACGAAGTAGCGCTCGTCGAAGTTGTAGCGCAGGCGCCCGAGGTACGACTCGGTGGTGTAGGTGTTGTAGTAGGCCGAGATCGAGGTCAGATCCGAGAAGTTGCTGCCGGTCGTGAGGCCCGGGAGCATGATGTTCTTCTTGGCCGAGTAGGCGTAGTCGTAACGGTACTTGTAGCTTTCGTGCGCCAGCATGGCGTCGACGTGGTGCTGGCCGAAGTCGTGGCCCCAGTTGAGCTGCTGCTGGAAGGTGTAGTTCTTGTAACGGTAGTTGTAGAAATACCAGCGGCCGTTGTTGCCCTTTCCGTCGCCGATCTCCGGGTTGTCGTACTCCTCCTCGCGCGAGTTGCGCACGCTCATGTCGCCCTTCACGGTGAACTGGAAGTCCTTGAGGAAGGTGATCGTGGCGAATGCCTGGAGGTTCATGGTCTCGCGCGTCAGCTTGTCGTGGTTGGCCATGTTCTCGTAGACGGTGTTGCGGTTGGAGAGGTAGTCGGCGTCGTTGTAGACAGGACGGCCGTTCTCATAGAGGATCGCGCCCTCGGCGTCGTGTTTGAAGACGGGGTATACGGGGGCCATGTAGCGGGCGATGTAGAAAGGGTTCTCGAAAGCCGTGCCTCCGCCGTCGGCGTTGGCGATGTAGCTCGACTCCTGCGACGAGGCGGCCAGGTTCATGCCCGTGCGGAACCACTTGGTCGGGCGGTACGAGAGGTTGGCGCGGCCCGAGAAGCGCTTGAAGTCGGAGTGGTGGGTGTAGCCGTTCTCCTTGAGGTAGCCCAGCGACGAGAAGACGCTGTACTTTTCGCCGCCCACGTCGGCGCTCACCGTGTACTCCTGGCGGTGTCCCAGACGCTCGATCTCGTCGAACCAGTCGAGGTCGGTATATCCCGGGAGGACGCTGGCGGCGGGATTCAGGCGGCCGTTGTCGTCGTAGAGCTGGTCGTCGGCCAGGTTGAAGATGTTGTTCTGGATGCGCGTGGCCATGATGTTCTCATGGGCGTAGGCGATGGCGTCCGCCTCGTTGTATCCCAGAGCGGGATCGCTCATGCCCGAGTTCTTGAGACCGCGCCACTGGACTTCCATCCAGTCCTTGATGCCGAGACGGTCGTACTCCTTGATTCCGCGCTCGTAGATACCCTGCTTCATGGTAAGGTTGAGCGTCAGCTTGTCCTTGCGGCCCTGGCGGGTGGTGATGAGGATCACGCCGTTCGATGCGCGGTTGCCGTAGAGGGCGGCCGAAGCGGCGTCCTTCAGTACGGAGATCGATTCGATGTCGGTGGAGTTGAGGTCGGAGATGTTGCCGCCGTAGGGTACGCCGTCGATGACGTAAAGCGGGTTGTTGGTGCCGTTGACCGAGCCGAAGCCGCGGATGCGGATGGTCGGATCGTTGCCGGGCTGTCCGTAGGAGCTGTTGACCTGGATACCCGGGGCGGCCCCTTCGAGGGCGGCGGTCGCGGAGGTGGTCGGGCGCTTTTCGATCGCATCGCCCTTGACCGAGGCGACCGATCCGGTGAGCGAGGCGCGGCTCGCCGTACCGTAGGCCACGACCACCACATCGTCGATCGAGGTGGCCTCCTCCTCCATCACGATGTCGAGCTGCGTGCGTCCGTCGATGGCGACGGCCGTTGCCTTATATCCTAATGCCGAGATGATTAAAGTCCCGCGGGGGGGGGTGGAAAGCGTAAATTTTCCGTTGGCATCGGTTGCGATGCCTACCGTCGTTCCTTGGATGACGACGGCCGCTCCGATCACCGGAGCGCCCTGCGAGTCGGTCACCGTACCGCTCACGGGCCGGTTCTGTGCCGCAGCGTGGGCTGCGAACCCGAGCACGACCACCACGAAGAGTAGGAGTTTTTTTACCATGGGTGTTGGGTTTTTGGTTAAAAATGTGGTTTCTCCCCGTAAATATAGAAAAAAATGTGTGATTGTGTGCTGTTTGCCGAAAAAAATGATGCGGCGGCGTGTGCGTTTTTGCCGGAGACCGTCTTTCGGCGCTCTGTTTTGTAACCGGCGGATGGCTCCGCTTCCTGCCCGTTTTTCCCCGTTTTCAGCCGGTTGCCGCGTCCGGGCGGCGGCTCTCTTCGGACCGGGGTGGGGCCGCGCCTTCACACACAACGACGAGAGGTCCGCCCCCGGCGGGAGCGGACCTCTGGCAATAGCTATGCAGGCGGGCTATCGGGCCGTCTGGCCGAGCAGGTGCTCGACGGCGGCCTCCAGCTGCAGGTCGCGGCCCTCGATGGCCGAGGCCGGGTCGTTCTCCACCCGGATGTCGGGCTCCAGCTGCATGTTCTCGAGGATGCGGCCCGCATTGTCCTTCATCCCCACCTCGGGGATGCCGAACACCACGCCGTTCATCATCGTCTCCCACCACACGGCGGTCATCGTGCCCGGCACGGGCATGCCGACCAGCTTGCCCAGCTTGAGCTCCTTGTAGACCCAGGGGAAGCCGTGGGCGTTGGAGTAGTTGCCTTCGCTCACCAGCACGGCCGACGGCTTGGTCCACTGCGCGAAGGGGTCGATGCCGATGAACTGGCCGCGCGGCACGAAGGTGGCGAACTGCTTGCCGCTGAGCAGGTGCACGAGGTCCTCGTGGAGCCAGCCGCCGCCGTTGTAGCGCGTGTCGACGATGATCGCCTCGCGGTTGCGGTACTTGCCCAGGATCTCCGAGTAGGCCTTGCGGAAGCTGGGGCTGTTCATCCCCGCCACGTGGATATAGCCCAGGCGGCCGCCCGAGAGGCTGTCGACCAGCTCCTGGCGCCGCTTCACCCAGCGCTTGTAGAGCAGGGCGTTCTGCCCGCCGAGCGAGGTGGGGGTCACGTACTCCTCCCACTCCTTCGTCGAGCCGCTCTTGGTGAGCGTCAGCAGCGTGCGGCGGCCGATCTTGCCGTCGAGCAGGCGGAAGTAGTCCTTGCCGGCTTTCACGGGCTGGTTGTCGATCTTGCGGATGATGACGCCGGCCTCGATCTTCGTGTCGGGCCGGTCGAGCGGACCGCCCGGCAGCACCTCGGCGATGCGCAGGCCGTCGCCCGCGTAGTTCTCGTCGTAGAAGGCGCCGAGGAAGGCCGTGGCCGGACGGCCGAACGAGCCGTAGTAGCGGGCGCCGGTGTGCGAGGCGTTGAGCTCGCCCAGCAGCTCGCCCAGCACCTCGGCGAAGTCGTAGTCGTTGTTCACGTAGGGCAGGAAGCGCTCGTAGGCCGACTTGTAGTAGTCCCAGTCGACACCCTCGAAGGTCTGGTCGTAGAACTTGTCGAGCACCTGGCGCCATACATGCTCGAAGAGGCTGCGCCGCTCGGCCGCCGGCTTCCACTCGAAGCGGGCGGTGTAGCTCATCGGCTTGGTGTGGCCGCTGGCGGGGTCGATGGTCTGGATCTGACCGCCCGAGAGCAGGTAGATCGTGCGGCCGTCCTTCGAGAGCTCGAGGCGTCCGCCGCGGCCCAGCTTCGAGAGCAGACGCGTCGATCCGTCGTCGAAGTTGCGCACCCAGAGGTCGTAGCCCCCCTCGAAGGCGGCCAGGTAGAAGAGCTTGCGCCCGTCGTGCGTGAGCACGGCGTCGCCCAGCGCCGAGGAGTGGATCGTCAGGCGCACCATGCGCTCCTCCAGATCCTCCAGGTCGAAGCGCTGCTCGGCGGGCTTGTCGGCCTGCTTGACCGAGTCCTTCTCCTCGCGGCGCTTCTCCCGCTCGCTCTTCAGCTTCTCGGCCAGCGTGCGCTCCTCCTTCGTGCGGCGGAACTCGGCGTAGGCCTTCGGATCGAGGAACAGGGCGTAGACGTCGCGCTGCGCGCCCCAGCTGCCGTGGCTGCGCATGCCCTCGCGGTCGGTGCTCCAGATGATCGCCTTGCCGCCCAGCACCCAGCGGGCGTTGCCGTCGCTGTAGCCGCTGTTGGTCAGGTTGTGGATCTCGCCCTTGCCGTCGGCCTTCACCAGGGCGATGTCGGGATGCTGCCAGCCCCCCTCCTCGAAGAACTGGGCCAGGATCCACTTGCCGTCGGGCGACCACTCGAACGACTGGTCGCCGTCCGAGTAGGAGTAGTTGTACTTGCCGGGCAGCACCACGCGGCTGCGCTTCTTGTCGAGGTCCATGACCCTCACGGTCG
>Ga0137307_101941_pt1 | contig 15699 bp, 13 predicted proteins | sample NAcewD2O_March_2_FD_97180 | JGI IMG/M metagenome (GOLD analysis project Ga0137307, IMG submission 97180) | Mouse cecal microbial communities from Vienna, Austria - N-Acetylglucosamine amended D2O_March | ecosystem: Host-associated > Mammals > Digestive system > Large intestine > Cecum | place...
TATTATCCATGTTCATTCCCCCGAATCATTTTAAGCCTGTTTATCAACTATCCCTTTTCTGTATCTAATTATAGTTGTCTCTTAAAGAAATAGCAAATACCTATTGTTTATTCATAACCATAGTTTTTTACTATATATATCATATCATGCCCAAGAGCACCCCATTATGGCCATCCGGCCGTTTCATAAGGGGTGTCCTTGGGTATACAAAAAGCACACCATCTCCTATTTCAGAAATAATGTGCTTTCGCTATCATACTTATATGCAATACGGTCTTACCTGGTATCATTAAGAAAGCCCAAGCCATCCCTTTACTGTTTCCACAGCATCACCCATTTCCAGTATAATAAGCGAAAATATAAATAGCAAATACTTGTATATAATCCATTTGTATAGTTGAAACCTATTACATGACATGTTATACTTTATGAAACGGCCGAATGGCCATGATGGGATGCCCTTGGGTATACTTTGTGATACGGCTGTATAGCCATAACGTGGCCCTTGGTGTATAGAAATACAGAAAACCTGCCACTAACAGCTTTTCTGCATACGATGGTATTCATACGAAAGGAACAGATCAAACAGATGGAATTGCGTGTACTTCAATATTTCCTTGCAGTGGCAAGGGAGCAGAGCATCATAAGAGCGGCGGAATCCCTGCATCTTTCACAGCCTACGCTTTCTACACAGATCAAAGCAATGGAGGAAGAACTGGGAAAGCAGCTTTTGATTCGGGGGACGAAAGGCTCAAGAAAAGTCACCCTTACGGAAGAAGGCATGATCCTTCGGAAACGTGCCGAAGAAATCCTCAATCTGGTTCGGAAAACAGAACGGGAAATCACCCTCTCCGACCAGGTCATCGTGGGGGACGTTTATATCGGAACCGGCGAAACCGATGCGGTCCGCTTCATCGCGAAAGCGGCGCGGGAGCTTTACAGGATTTATCCCGGCATCCACTATCATATTGCCAGCGGCAACGCACAGTTTGTATCGGAACAATTAGATAAAGGGCTGATCGACTTCGGCATTGTGTTCGGCCCTGTAGACCACGCAAAATACAATTCCGTGGAAATGCCCTTTAAAGATACCTGGGGCGTCTTGATGCGGAAGGATTCCCCTCTTGCCGCAAAAGCTGCCGTCTCCCCGGAAGATCTGTGGGACAGGCCGCTGATCGTATCGCAGCAGGGGGATAACCATGGTGCGCTGTCAGACTGGATGCAGAAAGAAATGTCGGAATTAGAGATCATCGCAACCTATAACCTGCTCTTTAATGCCTCCCTGATGGTGGAGGAAGGATTGGGATACGCAATCGGATTTGATAAGATCATCAATACCTCCGGCAGCAGCAGCCTGTGTTTCCGTCCCCTCACCCCTAAAAGAGAAGCAGGTATGAGCATGATCTGGAAAAAATATCAGATATTCTCCAAGGCTTCTGAAAAATTTATGGAAGAGATCAAAAAAATGCTAAAATAACGAGCAAAGATCATATGCAGAATCATTAGCAAACGCTTTTGTGAGGAGGTTTTATAATGGAAATACGGGTACTTCGTTACTTTTTAGCAGTGGTTCGAGAGGAAGGAATCAATCGGGCAGCAGAAGTCTTACATATTACCCAGCCGACATTGAGCCGCCAGCTGTCACAGTTGGAAGAAGAAGTTGGTGTTAAGCTGTTTCACAGAGGTGCAAAAAAGATTACTTTAACAAATGAGGGAATTTTACTGCGGCGGCGGGCAGAGGAAATTCTGTCTTTAGTTGACCGGACAGAAAGAGAGCTGATTGAGCAGGATGAGCTTGTGGAAGGCACAATCGTTATAGGCGGCGGGGAGCTGGCAGCCATGCAGGTGCTGCCGGAAATCATTGAAACTTTCCGAGACAAGTATCCCCTAGTAACTTTCGACATTTTTACAGGAAATGCCGATCTGGTAAAGGAGCAGATGGAAAAAGGGCTGATTGATATTGGTGTTTTACTGGAGCCGGTTGACATAGAAAAGTTTGATTTTATTCGGCTGAAAGGAAAAGAGCGATGGGTTGTTTTAATGCGCCCGGATGATCCGCTTGCAGAAAAAGAAGCCGTAAGCGCAAAGGACTTAGAGAATAAGCCTCTCATTCTTCCGAGGCGGACAAATGTGAAGAACGAATTATCTCATTGGCTCGGCGATTTCTTCCAGGAAAGACAGGTTCTCTTTACCAGTAATCTAGCCACAAACAGCGCCCTTATGGTTCAGCAGGGGCTGGCGTACTCCATCGTAATTGAGGGTTCCGTCCCCTTTTGGGATAAAAAAAAAATTACTTACCGGCCACTATCTCCGGAACTGACAGCAAGCAGTGTGCTGGCATGGAAAAAACAACAGCCGTTTAGTCTGGCTGCGACAAAATTTATAGAACACATGAGATACCTTTTAGGCATAACTAAAACATAAAAACTAAGCATTGGATATAACTAACAACTTAAATTATAATGTAGGTGTAGAAAAAAGCGCAGCCGCTTTTCTTCTGCACCTGCATTTTTATGCAGCGGAAAGTTTGCAGAGAGTGCTTTCTATTAAATAAGGGAGGCTGGCGATGACATTAGAGGAAGTAACCAGACAGGTAAAAAAGAGCGGAAAAACAAAGGAGGATCAGATACGGATTTTAAGAAAAAGCAGATTACAACTGTTGGATGAATTACATTCCAAGCAGCAGTTATTAGACCAGTTGGATTATATGATCCATGAAATTAAGAAAGATTCGGAGTTTTCTATAAAAAGGTAGTGTCAAGTAATCTATGAAAAAATGATACGGGTATTGCCCGCATTAAAAATCTGCTTCGCAGATGGCGGGCAAGTAGGCAATCAATTTGCTATGCAAATTGGTTACAAAAAACAGGGAGGAAAGCGGCATGAAAACAAAAATGAAAGTGAAAATGTTCATTGACATTTTGATTACGGTGTTTGTACTTATGCTGATGGCATATCAAGCCACAGGAGAAAAGCTCCATGAATGGCTCGGTACGGGAATGGCTGTATTATTTCTGGCACATAACCTTTTGAATATCCGGTGGTATGGGAGTTTGATGAAAGGAAAATATATCCTTCTTCGTATTTTTCGGACAGTAATCAACTTTTCTGTTTTTGTAGTAATGCTTGCGCTTGCTTACAGTGGTATTGTTATGTCCCGTCATGTATTTTCCACACTTCCGATCAATGGTGGAATGGCAGCGGCGAGAGTGCTGCACCTTGCAGGCTCCTACTGGGGATTTGTACTGATGAGCGTTCATCTTGGGCTTCATTGGAGTATGATAACAGGAATGATCTGTAAACATTCCGGCGAAAAAAAATCTGAGGTTCTACGATGGTGCCTCCGGCTGATAGCTGTCCTGATTGCTGCGTATGGAGCAGTTTCCTTCTATCAGGCGGATATTTTGTCCTATATGTTTCTTAAAGTGGAGTTTGCATTTCTTGATTACGAAAAAAGCGCCGCTTTCATCTTTGCAGAATATATGGCGATGATGGGACTGTGGGTGTTTATCGCCTTTTATGTGTCAAAAGTGTTGGGAAAATTATCAGCAGCAAAATTTAAGCGAAGGGGCAAGAAATGAATCAGAAAGCAGAAGCATTTTCTAATAAGCAATTAAAAGGAATGATTGTCCCGCTGTTTTTCGAGCAGCTTTTGGTTATGTTGGTGGGACTGGCGGATACGCTGATAATAAGCTATGCGGGAGAGGCAGCCGTTTCCGGTGTTTCTCTGGTAAATCAATTCAATACAATTTTTATCTATCTGTTTACGGCATTGGCATCCGGTGGAGCGGTTGTGATCAGCCAGTATATCGGCAGAAATGAAAAGGGTGCTGCGGGAGCTTCTGCCAGTCAGCTTTTGTTGTTCTCCACCGTTTTTTCGGGTATTGCGGCAGGACTGGTACTGTTGGGAAATGAATGGATATTGCGTCTGATGTTCGGCAAGGTCGAAGATTCCGTCATGGAAGCCTGTGTGACCTATCTTCGGATTTCGGCATATTCCTATCCGACATTGGCGGTTTATAATTCCGGCGCAGCAGTCTGCCGCAGTCTTGGGAAAACGAATGTAACCATGTATCTGTCCGTGATTTCCAATATTGTCAATGTGGTTGGAAATCTAATCGGCGTATTTGTGCTTCATGCAGGAGTGGCGGGTGTCGCATATCCTTCTTTCATTGCCCGGACATTTTCGGCTGTGATGATTACATGGCTGTGCTTTCGCAGAAAAAATGAGGTGTTTTATCAGCGGGAATGGATTTTTAAGTGGAGCGGCGATTCCATGAGAAAAATTTTGCGGATTGCTGTCCCCAATGGTCTGGAAAACGGTGTATTCCAGTTGGTGAAGGTGGCTCTTAGCAGCATTGTGGCCCTTTTTGGAACTTATCAGATTGCGGCTAACGGGGTGGCGCAGAGTATCTGGTCTTTGGCAGCATTGGCAGGTGTGGCGATGGGGCCGGTATTTATCACAGTGATCGGACAGTGTATGGGAAACCGGGATACGGAAGGAGCGGACTATTATTTCAAAAAACTGACGGGGATTACGCTCTTGCTTTCCGCGGCATGGAACCTGATTGTATTTCTTCTGACACCGCTCTTTCTAAGGTTCTATGCATTGGAACCGGAGACAAAGCAGCTTGTTGTCTGGCTGGTGCTGATTCATAATGTATTCAATGCGGCGGCTTTTCCGTTTTCCGGCGCGGTCAGCAATGGGCTTCGGGCGGCGGGGGACGTGAAATTTACCATGTATGTTTCCATTGCGTCCACGATTGCAGGCCGGCTGTTATTGACATGGCTTCTCGGCGTTGTCTTTGGTATGGGAGTCATCGGCATTGCGGTTGCTATGGTATGCGACTGGATGATCCGGGCGGTTATCTTTATTCTGCGGCAAAAGTCCGGTAGATGGAAAAACTTTCAGGTTATTTAAGTGTACTATTGGGTAGAAAGTATGGATTTGTGATTTTAGGAGGTTGAGATTATGCAATACCGTGAATTAGGCGTTTCCGGGCTGAATGTTTCCAGCATTTGTATGGGGTGTATGGGATTTGGTGAGGCGGGAAACGGCCAGCATACATGGACGATTGACGAGGAACATTCCCGTGAAATCATCCGCCGGGGGCTGGAATTGGGCGTTAATTTCTTTGATACAGCCATAGGATACCAGAGCGGAACCAGCGAGCAGTATCTTGGACGTGCGCTGCGGGATTATGCAAGGCGTGACGAGGTGGTTGTGGCTACGAAATTTCTTCCCCGCACACAGGAAGAAATCAAGGCAGGCATTACCGGGCAGCAGCATATCGAGCGGATGATACACAAAAGTCTTATCAATCTTGGCATGGATTATGTAGATTTATATATCTATCATATGTGGGACTATGAAACACCTCTTTATGACATCATGGAGGGGCTGGATCATGTAGTGAAGGCGGGAAAAGCCCGCTATATCGGCATTTCCAACTGTTATGCTTACCAGCTTGTCAGGGCAAATGCGCTGGCGGAAAAAGAAGGGTTCGCAAAATTTATATCCGTACAGAATCATTACAATCTCATTTTCCGGGAAGAAGAACGAGAAATGGCAAAGCTCTGTTGTGAAGATCAGATTGCCATGACACCTTACAGCGCACTGGCAGGAGGCAGACTTGCGAAATATCCCGGCGAAACTTCAAAGCGTATGCAGGAGGACAGCTATGCAAGGCTGAAATATGACGCTGCCGCAGAGCAGGACGGCGCAATTATCAGCAGGGTTGCGCACCTTGCAGAGAAAAGAGGCGTTTCTATGACGGAGATTTCTCTTGCATGGCTTATGGCAAAAGTAACCTCGCCGATAGTCGGCGCAACGAAACTTCATCATGTGGAGGGTGCGGCAAAGGCGGCGGAGCTTAAATTATCGGAAGAAGAACTTTCCTATTTGGAGGAGCTTTATATACCTCACAAGCTGGTAGGCGTGATGGCGCAGAATACACAGGATACCGCAAAGGAAAGTCATGTGTGGTCTGCAGGGAACCAGAAAATCTGACTGCGGAAGGCGTTGGAATGGAACGATTAAATATTGCGGAAAAGAATCATCAGGACTGGCTCGGAGGTCATTATTTTTCCGATCAGCAATATGATCCTGAATTTGAGGAGATTGTATTCACAAAATATCGGGAAGCTTGCTGCTATGGAAAAAGAAACTTTATTTGAAAGGCTGGCCCGTGAAAGGAATATCACGGTGGAGAAAATGAGGGCGATTATCTCGGCCCGGATTGAGGCCGAAGGGCGTGGCGATCTGCTGCGCTGGTATCCGAACCTTTGAATATGGGGGCATAGACAAGAAAAACGGTGGAATGAACACATATACAGGTGTGATGATTCCGCTGTTTTTCTTATATTAAATTCTATTAAAAAAGAGAGATTATTGATTATATAGGGATAGTATGTCTATCGACCCATTTTGTAACTAACACCTTCAATATTTATGATTATTTGTAAAACTCAAACGCAAAAAGTAATGCCAAGATAGAAGCCCCATCTTTCGTTTCATTATCTTTTAACATTTCCAAAACCTTATCTCTTGAAACCCACTTTTTCATCTTTACTTCATTTTCATCAAAATCCATAGATTCTGTATCCACTCTTGCAGCAAAAACATGACATATACAATCAGACATTCCGTTAGATGGATTTTGAGTACATAAAAACTTTAAATCTTTAACCGTACACCCTGTTTCTTCCATGCATTCTCGACGTGCAGCATCTTCTTTTGATTCTCCATCTTCAATACGTCCAGCTGGAATTTCCCATTCTAAACGCATTACTGTATATCTCTTAGATTGAATCAGCAAAACTTCATCACTTTTGTTGAATACGACAATGCTTATTGCTTCATGCGGATAATGAATCTGATGATACTTTTCTATCATATATCCATTCGATAGTTTTACCTTATCAGCATACAGACACACATAATCACTTTCATATATAACTTTTCTATCCAATCGTTCCGGCAATTCCCTATAGTTCATATATTCTCTCCACAGTTTCCTTTTTTCAATCTAATTATACCACTTCCATTCTCTATATGCACCATAAAAAATGGGGCATAACAGTCCACAGCAGCCACTATTTTACTGGGCGGATGCCGTTCAATAAGCACCCAGCCAGCCGCAGGATTTTCCTCTGCCAGCTTCCGCAGCTTGTTTTCTCCGATACGGAAATACTTTGCAGCTTCCTCTATGGTCAGGGTGTATTTTTCCCAGATAGGCACGTCATCATCATTTATCATATTCAAATCCCCCTTTCATAGTTGGGAAACATAGTTAAAAGGTTTAAGAGGTTTTCTTTGTCAAGGTGCAGCGGCGGTCTTAACAGGCCGTGCCAGCGGAAAGGGTGGATCGCGGGCGGCGGGATAATCTGTACTGCCCGCCACCCCTGCGTTATATGATGTGGTTATTCCTTATGCTGGTGATCCTGCTGTCATTTTCCTCCTGTGTTTGATAATGACAGCCACAATATCTACGGCATTTCCTGTACTTTCTGCGTCCGATGTACCTGCCGCGCTGTTATCCCCTGTCAGCGGGCTTTTTTTGTCGGTCCGGTTTGTCCATATCTTGCCTGTACCGGGATTGTCCGTGCCTGCGCCTGTATCGGGATTGTCCGTGCCCGGTTCGTCTTTGGAGGTCGGAGTGGACGGACCGCCCCCGCCAGTGCTTCCCCCGCTGCCAGAAGAACTATCCCCACTTTCAGAAATAGAATAACTGATGAACGCTGACAAAAGGCTTGAATTTGTTCTCCGGCTATGCTATATTATACATGAAAAAAGTGCTACCGATAGACGGTTAGCCCGGATTGTAATTAGCTAAAATAGCCGCTTAGTTTTCCAGACTGGGGCGGCTATTTTTGCGTCTTGTTATTATCTTTACCAAATGTATATCCGATTCCAAAGCATGTCAAGCCGAAACTCAACACGGCAATAAGTCCCAATATATCCACGAAGAACTTAGTATAAAGTATACCTTATGAAACGGCCGCATGGCCATGATGGGATGCCCCTGGGTATACTTTGTGAAACGGCCGAATGGCCATAATGGGGTGCCCTTGGGTATACTTTGTGATACGGCGGAATGGCAATAGGACTGCCGTGAGTATCGCGCCAGCCGCTGCAAGTCCTCAGATTTTCTTATGTGGCTGTCTGCATCATATGATACTGAGCCGCAGATTTATCTGATGCTCAGTATCACTCCTGTTTTCCAGCCTGTCTATACCGCAGCCCTTCTCTTCTTCAATTCTGCCTGAACCTCCGGCAGCTTACCGTCCAGATCATATTTCATCATCAGCGCCAGTGAAATCACTGAGAGAACCAATGGAATCCATGTATAATCAATCTGTATGGAACGAATCGCGGATGCGGACAATACTTCTGCGGTGCCGTCGTATCCGCCCATACTTAATATAATTCCAAACAGCGCGCTTCCCAGGCCGGTTCCAATCTTCTGTCCGAAGGACACAGCCGCAACACCCATGCCGCTTACGTCCTTGCCGAACTTCCATTCGCCGTAGTCCAGGGCATCCGGATTCATTCCGCCCATCACCGCACAGTACAGCCCCCATCCGAAGCCCCGGAGTCCGCAGCAAACCAGGATCATATGATAGCTGGCTCCTGCAAAAACCTGCACTACAAAGGACGCCAGTGCAACAGCCGCCCCCAGCCTTGCGCTTTTTGCCTTTCCCAGTGCCCTCATGGGCAAAAACGCAATCAGCATTCCAACCAAAGTCACGACCTGGATCACATTTGCCATCACCGGCTGATATCCCTGATCATGCATGATGTACTGCGCATAGTAAATATTTCCCGCTGAGGTCATGGTAAAAGCGATCCAGTAAATGCTGAATGCAAGCACAAAAAGCAGCCAATACTTATTTTTCACGAGATACCGGAAGCTTTCGACAAATCCCAGCTTTTCCGTTTTCTGAACCTCCTGCCCGGCCTCTGCCAGAAGCTCATCATTGATCCGTTCCTTTGTGCCAAAAATACAGATAACATGTGCAAGCAGGCCGATCACCGCATATACCAGGATTGTCAGCGTCCAGGCGTTTGCACCGCCGCCGAATACATGCACCAGATTCAGGCAGGTGCTGGTCACAACCAGACCGCCGCAGGTGGAAAGAACCATCAGGAAGATTCCCAGCAGTCCCCGTTCCATGGGGCTTCTTGTCATCTTCACCATCAGCATATTATAGGAAACCGTCACTGCGGTGTAGAAAACCGCGTTGCATACATTGTAGGAAATAAATACGAATATGTATTTCAGCATGTCCGAAGCATTCTGCGGAACCATAAATACGAGCACACCGCTGAGTGCGTAAGGAATGCAGCTCCTGAGCAGCCATTTTCTCGCCTTTCCGAATTTCGTCGGCTTCGAATGATCGATGATATATCCCATCGCCAGATCGGTGATGCCGTCAAATATTCTGGATACAAGCATGATGGTACCGATGACCCCTGCGCTTAATCCGATCACATCCGTGTAGTAAAAAGTCAAAAACGCGGCGATCGCGATAAACATAAATGCATTCGCAAAATTTCCCAGCCCGTAAGCAGTTCTTTCAAAAACACCCAAACTCGTGTCCTCTTCCATTGAATTGGTAAATAATCTCATCTCTGATTCCTTTCGTTTTCTGATTTGATTGTCAAATTGTCACTTTCCGCCGCCTGCAGAATGACTGCAGATCCCGAACCCCTGCAGAATCGCTTTCTACAGTCTCTCCAAAAAAGCTGCCGCCCGCTCCGGCCATCCTTCCACATCGGTTCCTGTCCCGTCTCCGAATCCGTGCTCCCCTGCCAGTCCGATCTCCAGCTCTGCCGGAACCTTCTGCTGGTCAAGCAACGATTTCAGGAGCGTGGAATTGCCCACCGGCACGGTGCCGTCATCCGCACAATGGACGATATAGCATGGCGGATATTCCCCGGTCACCAGTTTTCCCACATCGTAGGAATCCATGTATTCCGCGGACTGTGCTTTTTCTCCGAACATCGTGTCAAGGAACAGCTCTGCTCCGAAATGATAAAGCCGCTCTCTTGCAACCACCGGATAAACCGGAAACATGGCGATTGGCTTCGGCAGTCCGTAGCTTTTGTACCCTCTTTTTTCTGTCCCCCACATGCAGGTCAGATTTCCCCCTGCGGAAAACCCGCCCACGGCATAATCCTCGCTCTGCAGCCCAAACTGTTCCTTATGTGCCGTGATATACCGATATGCGGCCGCAAGGTCATCCAGTGGTTTTGGAATCACCCCGGTTCCGCCCACACGGTAATTCAGGCAGAATACATGATAGCCCATCCGGTTGAAATGCGCTGCTGCCGGGAATGCCTCTACCATCGTGCAGACGCTCTGATAGGCTCCCCCCGCATTCAGAATGATAAACGTTTTTTTCACCTCTCCCAGCCCAGGAAGATACCAGATTTTTACATCCTTTTTCTGAGGGTCATCCCCCCACTCCTCTTCCGTGTAAATATCAAATAAAATTTCCTGCTTTTTGGCCAGCTCCGCCGCCCGCTGCAGGCCGTCAGCCTGACCTTTTGCGCTCCATGCGGGAACCATAGCCTGTAATTCTTCTAGCGTGTATTCTGTCACAGGTTTCTCAAAACCGGCCTGATAGCACAGATATTTACTGTACGGTTTTAACGCTTCAATTTCTCCTGCTTTACTGTGGATCGTCACTTGTTCCATGATGTTCTCCTTTCATCCAAATGCTTTTTTCTCTTTCATCCCCTCACAGATACTTCTACCGTTTATATTCTGATTCCGGCGCCGGTTTTACGACGACTGCCAGGACCGCCGCGGCCGCATACAGGATCATGCTTCCGAAAAACGTGCTCTCAATATCACTCCCTCTGGAAAAAATCATATGGCACGCGTTGATATAATAAACAGAAACAAAATTTCCCAGATTCAATACCGAAATAATGATTGTGGAGGTGAGCCCTACCTGGGCGGGGGTGCTCACTTTCCCATTGTATACCTGAAACAGGGACATCAATGTATTGAACCCTGAGCTAATCAGAGCCACTCCGACAAGCACTGCCGGGAGCACCGGAATGTACACCACCATCGCCATCCCGATGGAAAAGCACAGACACATCGCCGGAAGCATATACTGCCGGAAAAATCCAATCAGCCGGTTCAGAACCAGGTTGATCAGGACGCCGAAAAGTCCGTATACAAACGTGGATATCCCGGCCATGAACGGGGAACCGATATTTTTTGCCGCCATATATGTAGACATGCCGGACAGCACCGGGTAGAGGGCCATGGTAAGGATAAACTGCAGCGCGATGTACACCAGGATCTTCCACCCTTCCGGATTCTTTTCACCGCCGTCCTTTTTCCGGCGCTCCGTCACATTCTCAGCTTCTGCCGCAGTCTTCGGTTCTGATCCCGTGACCTTCTCTGGTTCTTTTAGATAAAAGGTAACCAGCAGCAGTGCAAAAACTCCAAGCAGGTTATACAGAAACGGCGCTTTCCAGCTGATCCCGGCCAGGATGCCCACCACCGGGCCGGCGATCATAGCGCAGGCATTCATGGCGCTAGAGCCGTACCCGATCATGGCGGACTTCTTTTCCTCCGGCACACTGTTGATAATCAGCGCGTTCCGCATTCCGGAGAAACCCACGCCGATTCCAAGCAATGTCCGGAATACAAGGATCATGGTCCAGCTTTTATCAAAGAAAAACGGAGCCACGCCCCCCACAAGGATTAAAATGGTTCCAAAAACCGCGCAGAACCGATAGCTTATTTTACTTCCCGCCAGCCGGCCTGTCAGGATGGCCACAGGCAGCGATACCAGGCACGGCAGCGAGGTGACCATCCGTACCATGGTCACGGAAAGCTCCGGCCATGCCTGGATCATCGTCTCCACGGCGGCATTCATAAATGTCCCGCCGCCGGAGAAGAAGAAAATTGATAAGATTGCAGCATAATTTAAAAATGTCAGTGATTTTTTATTTTCCATGAATCTCATAGTCCTTCCTTATCTGTCACTTTCTATTTACAGTAAATGTATACCTCCCGCTTCCAATCTCCTCCTGGATTCCAGGCAGCGCCACCTCCGCGGTGGTATTTGCGGGAATCTCCACGTGTACGATTGCCCGGCCGTCCAAAAGCTCCCAGTCCACCGCCGCTTTCCCGTAAGGCGTTTCCTCGGAAACACCTGCAGAAGTCAGGCCGCAGTCCAGCGCCGGCGCGATACGCAGCTTTTTATATCCCGCCTCTGTCATCTGCAGGCCGCCAATCTCTTTATACATCCATTCTCCCACACAGCCGAATGCATAGTGATTGTAGCTGTAGGTGCTGACTTCCCCGTTTTCTCCAACAGCTCCCCAGCTTTCCCACATGGTGGTGGCGCCGTGTTCCACTTCGTACAGCCAGCTCGGGCACCGGGTCTGGAACAGCAGGCTGTAAGCCACATCCCGCTTTCCGTTTTCGCAGAGCACATCCATCAGGAACAGGACGCTCAAGAACCCGGTATCCAGGCAGCCCCGGTTCTTTTTGATCATTTCACAGAGATGTTCTGTCATCAGCGGCCGTACCTCATCCGTAACCAGCCCCATCTTCAGTGCGATCACATACAGCCCCTGAAAATCCGCGTCCATAGTTCCGTCCGCATGGACATATTCCTTGATAAATGCATCCCGTATCTTTTCATAAAGTGCTTCATATTTTTGGGCATCCTCTGTTCTGCCCAGCACTTTTGCCACCTCTACCATGTTCATGGCACTGAACGCGTAATATGCGGGAGCCACTGTTTCCATGGTTGCCAGCGCGGTCTGCATCATAGCGGCGCCGTCCAGATTGCCCAGGACAATGCTTGGAATCAGCCAGTCCCCGAAATGGAAATCCGTGTTCCAGAGGTAACGGCTCCTTGCCTTGTGTTCCTCATTCCAGCTCTCATACGCTTCCGGATGATGGTTTGCCGCACGGTCTGCAATGTAGTCCATCCATTTTTCCATGGCGCCGTAGTTCTCTTCCAGAATCCGGCGGTCGCCGTATGCCTGATAGACCGCGTAAGGCACGGTGATCACCGCGTCCCCCCAGCCACAGCTTGTGACGCTGCCCTGTCCGGCCATCATGAAGATCTCGTAGGCTTTCAAAAACGGCACGATATCCGGAACCGCTCCCGTATCCAACTGATCTGCCCGGACATTTGCCATCCAGCTCGTCAAAAAGGCGTCCGCCTTCCGGTTGAAGCACATGGTCGGCGCATAGGCCATGATGTCCCCGGTCCATCCGGCTTTTTCCCTCTGGGGGCAGTCTGTTGGAATGGAGATGGTATTTGCCGTCTGGCTCCACCAGATATTTTCCTGTAGCTTGTTGAGCCTCTCATCGGACGTATGGAAGGTTCCGATGTCCTCCATTTCACTGGAAAACACGTGGGCCTTCACCGCATGTTTCGAGATATGCCCCGGCCATCCTGTGACGCGCACATACCGGAATCCGTGGTAGGTAAAGGAGGGGCGGTAGGTCTGATGGCCCTCCTTTGTGATGTAAAAATCGGTCTGCTCCTTGTTGGTTCCGAGAATGTTGTTGAAGTAATTTCCGTCGTCTCCCAGCACCTCTGAATGCTCCAGCTTCACCTGGATGCCCGCCGGCGCGTCCAGCTCAATCTCCAGGACGCCTGCCATGACCTGTCCCATGTCGATCATGGTCTCCCCTGCCGGTGTGTTAAAGATCTCTGCTGGTTCCAGCGTCTTGATCACCCGGACCGGAGGCGCGCACTGGCCGGTCAGATTTTCCATCGGATATTCTGCTTGATGAACCGGAATCCAGTCCCCATCGTCAAAGTCCGGCGTATTCCAGCCCCTGATCTCTTTTCCCGCATCGTACTTCTCCCCTACGAAGAGGTCGGAAAACAGGATCGGGCCTGTGGAGGATTTTCCCTGTTCCCCGGTGATCGTCTCTTTGCTTCCGTCCATATATTCCAGATCACAGTCCAAAAGCAGCCCGATCTTGTCCCCGTACTGGCAGCTATCGCCGGATACGCCCACCCGGCCTGCCCACCAGCCATCCGCCAAAATCACGCCGAGCACGTTTTTTCCTTCTGAAAGCAGAGACGTCACATCGTAGGTCTGGTACTGTAAAACCTTGTGGTATGAGGTATTTTCCGGCGCAAATTCCCGCGCGTCCGGCCTGGTTCCGTTTACATATACCTGATAAATCCCGTGGGCGGTCATGTAGATTCTTGCCTTTTTCAGACCCTTTTTTACCTCAAACGGAATCCTGACATACTGGGCCGGGCGAAATTCCGCAAAATCCCTTTCCTGATCCGCAAATGCATTGACGGATACGGAATCGCAGTCCATCTCTTTTCCCGCCAGGCTGTCCGGGGTCGGCTCCTGTTCTGGCTCCGCCCACCCGGATACAAAGGGGACGCCAAGCCGCCCGGTCTCAAAACAGCCTTCCAGGGAAGCGGTTTCTCCGTGATTGTCCCAGACGGTGACTTCCACCTGGTAGACGGTCTTCGGTTCTGCCTGGAAGCCCTCCGCGGTGACCTCAATGCTGGTGTCCCGATCCAGTTTTCCCGTATCCGCCGCCAGTTCATTTTCTTTGTAAAGCCGGATCTGATATGCAGTCTGGAAAACGTTCTTCTTCCCGCTTTCTAGCTTCCAGCCAAATCTCGGTTCCGATACATCCAGACCGATCGGATTGGTCATATGCTCCACTGTCAGATTCTTTACTGTAAGTCCGTTGGTATTCCTCATTGTATGTTCCTCCTTAAGATTTGAATTGTAAGCCATTTCTCTTTACCGGCTTTTCGATCGCCGGCCTCTCATGTTCCTGGTGATCCATGCCTTTCTTTATGTTGTGGATATTATAGATCTGTTTTCTTTTTCCTGGTAGGATTCTGCCGAGTCTGTTTAGATGACTTTATTTTTAGAAATTCTGACTCAAAATCATATAATAAATTGACTTTATTTCATCTCCGAATTATACTGATATACAGCTATGAATGCAGAACAGCCATTTTCACGGCTATCTGCCGCCATATGCCACAGCCCGGTCATGAAAGGAGGAACGCAGCAGTTCCAGACTGCAGAACGGATACCCGCCTGCTGTTTGGGACCGTTACGGTAAGAATATGAACCTGAACTATGATATGGTCATCGAAAGCTTAAATACCTGGAACAAGGACGAATTGCTGTTTCAAGAATATTATGAAATGGAAAAGACACCGGAAACGATTTTTGCATTTTATGAAAAGCATAAGGACGACCCCTACAACACCTCCATCGTCATGCACCCGGAGCTCCTTCCGTCCAGGCAGGACGAGGAGACCTTTATGCGCGTTTCTCAAAACGCGGTACTGATCAAGCATCCCCGGTACTGCCCTTTTTATCTCCATGAGCACGCTTATTTTGAAATGATCTATGTAATTTCCGGAAGCTGCACCCAAAGCCTGGGGGAGGGCCGCGGGATCGAACTGTCCGAGGGGGATCTGTGCATCCTTGCCCCGGATGTGGTTCACGGAATCTCCGTTTTTCATGACAGCCTGGTCATGAATATCCTCATCCGGCGCAGTACATTTATGGATATCTTCATGAATACCATCCGGGACAAATCCCAGATTGGGTTATTTTTTATGGAAAATCTCTTTGCAAAAAAGAAATATCCTTACCTGCTTTTTCATACAGGCAAGGATCTGGTTGTGCGCAATTATATTCTGGATATG
>Ga0137307_101943_pt1 | contig 15680 bp, 9 predicted proteins | sample NAcewD2O_March_2_FD_97180 | JGI IMG/M metagenome (GOLD analysis project Ga0137307, IMG submission 97180) | Mouse cecal microbial communities from Vienna, Austria - N-Acetylglucosamine amended D2O_March | ecosystem: Host-associated > Mammals > Digestive system > Large intestine > Cecum | place...
TGAAGGGTATCCCCAGTAGTACTGGTAATCTTTGTTCAGCAAGTTGTTCACGCGCGCATACACGGAGATACCTTTGAAGAGTTCGTAGCTGCCGTTCAGATAGAGATTGCTGACGGGGTCCGCCTTGTTGCCCTCCACGCCCTGGCGTGAGATGTGCTGATAGCCGATGCCGACAAGCAGTGGGGAGATGGGGCGTACCTTGAGATTGAGATTGCCTTCTACGGCCGGTTTGAAGCTTACTACGACATCAGAACCGTCTGAGTCCGTTGTCCAATGGCGATAGACGGCATTGGCGGCGAGATAGAAAACATCCTTGTAGTTGTAGCTCAGGTCGGCTCCGGCGTAGAGGTTCTTGGTATCTTCTGTGAGGTAAACATTGCTTATCCCGTCGGACTTGACAGTCGGAGTATCAATCAAATCGTTTTTCAAATCCTGATACCCGCCATAGAGGTTGAACCACAATCCGCTGACGGGGCTTGCCTTGAAGCCGATGGCAGCGTTGAGTTGTTCGTAGGTGTCATCCGGCTGTTGGTTGGTTATTCCATAAGGCGTGATGGTTTCCAGACGGCGGAAGTCGTTCTGCAGCCGTCCTCCCTTGCCTTGTGCATAAAGGATGTAGCTGTCCGAGAAGATGTATTGTATGTCTACGTCGGGTGCGGCGCGGAACTGCTTGCCGAAACCGAAAGCCAGGTCGACGTGTGCGCCGAGGCGTATTCTCCAGTCGTCATTCTGAAAAAGATAATAGGGGTTGAAGTCTGCACTGGTGTGGCTTTCGAACCGTTCGTCGCCGTAGAATATGTTGTTCATGGCAAACGCCACACCGATGGTCTGTTCATCGGAGATGGAGCCGGTGACATCGGCTTTCGTACGCACGATGTTTTCTTTGATGTTGCTTACCATGAGGTCGTGTTGCCGTTGGTAGAGCAGCAAATTGGTTTCGGCACGGAATCGGAGAGGCATATCCTCACTCGTGGAGCTTACCCCAAGATGTACGTCGCCCGAAACAAATTTCTGCTTGCCGGCGATGGAACCGGGCAGGGAGTTGAAGTTGCTTTGGTTGAACTTCCCGGTAATGTTCATATCGACTTTGTCGAAGGCGTGTACGTAATCCATGCCGGCATGGGTGCGATAGTAGAAGGAGTTCCACTTCCCGCCGTTGCTCGGCAAGTCCAGTTTGCCATCCATGCCATCCATGCCGAATGTCAGGTTGAGGCGGTCTTTGGGAGACAAGGAGAACAGATAGTTGGCGCGTATATCGAGGTTGCCGTAGTTCCCATATCCCAGACGTGCATAGCCGGGCTGTGCTTTCGTCTGCGTCTCTTTCCCGGTATAGGCTTGCATGATGCCTGCGGGGATTTGGGTTGCCGGCATCAGGGTGGCGTCGTATTCCACCGCCTTCTTGCTGACGGTAGGAGGTTCTACTTTGGGGAGCACGTTTACTTTGGAGGCATCCATGATGTCCGGGTTGTATTCTTGTTCCACGACTACCGTACGGTTCATGGTGGTGTCCTGGGGTTGTGTCTGGGCTTGTGCTTCCAGAGAGAGCACCGCGAGGGTGACTCCTGCAAGGATGTATGTTATCTTTTTCATATCTTTCACGCTTTCTATGTTGTTTTTATTCCTTAAAGTGGGCTTACTTCAATTTTTCCAGTCTTTCATTAATCATCCCTTGTATATCGTCGTCGGCCTGGTAGTTCTGTTGCAAGCTCAACAAGTACTGGCGTGCGTCAAGCTTCTTGTCCATGGCTGCATATACATCCGACAGAAGGATGAAACTGCGTGCCAGCCAGTAGGCATGCGGTGTGCTCTGGTCAATGAAGTTAAGGATTTCCTTTTCAGCCGAAGCATAGTTGCCGGCGTTGTACCATTGCAGCGCCACCAGGTATTTGGCTTCGGCTCCATAAAGGGTACGGGTGTCTTTTGCCAGCAATTGCAGGTCGTCCATCGCTTTCTTGTCGGCTTTCTGGTTCAGGTATGCCTTGGCACGGTAGTACAGAGCTTCGTTACGAAGTTCCGGAGACAACTTGGCTTCGGCAAGCATGTCTGTGGCGGCGTTGATTACTTCCGCGTCATCGTGCATCAGCGCTCCACAGCGCAGTACACCGATAGCGCCAAGCTGGCGGCGCTCTGCCGTGGTGGCCTTGGCCTGCAATTTCTTGTAGTCGGGCAATGCCTGGTCGTACTGCTGGCGGTTGAACAAGATTTCTCCATGCATCAGCAAGGCTTCTTCAGAGTATGGGTTGTCGGGATATTCCAGCAGTTTCCCGGCATGCTCCAATACCGCCTCGTCATCCTTCTGCTCTTTGCCTATGACACACAGATAGTAGTGGGCATTCAGGCTGAAAGCGCCTTCCGGGAAACTTTGCAGATAGCGGGTAAAGCTGTCTTTGGCAGGTGCAGGCTCACCTTTCATGTATGTCTTTTCGGCAGCGATGTAAGTCAGTGAGTCTTGTTCGCTGGGCTCGAAGCGGATTTCGCCCGGCATCTGGGCGGCGAGGGCGGCAAACTCGTCCACGCGGTTGGCATCTACGTAGATGGACTTCAAGTCGCGCATGGCAAGGCGGGCTTCCTCACTTCCGGGGTATTGGGTGACCACATGCTTGTAGGCTTCTATAGCACGGTCATAGTCATCGTTCTGATAGTAAAGCAGGCCGATTTCGGCAGCGGCTTTACGGCTGACAGGGCTTTCAGGATATTTGGCAAGCAGTTCGCGGAAGGTAGCGATGGCCTGGCCGCTGTTGTTGCTCTGTACGTAGGAACGTCCCTTCTCGTAGAGGGCGTTGATGGCGTAGGGCGAGTTGGAGTATTTGGCTGCAAGTCGGTTCAGCATGTTCACCTTTTCCGTATGGTTTTTCTGCATGCCATATACCAGTGCTAATTGATAGACGGCATAGTCTCCGGCGGGAGTGTTCAGGTTCTCGGCTTTGGCATAGCATTGCTTGGCTTCCTCGAAGCGGCGGGCGTGCAGGTTGCAGTCTCCGATGCGGTTGTAGGCATCGGCCAGTGCGGTCGGGTTTTCGCCTTTCTCCAATCGGACGAAGTTGCGGAAACGGTTCTCTGCCGCCGCGTAGTCTTTCTGGTGGAAAGCGATGTAACCAAGATTGTAATAGGCAAGGGCGAATATTTCCGTATCCCTCTGCCGGGTGAGCGACAGATATTCGTTGAAATTGCGGGCGGCTTCTCTCATTCGGTTCAGGCGGTAATAAGACTCGCCAAGCCAGTAGAGGGCGTCTGCTTTGGTCTGGAGGTTGTATTGTCCCAACGCGACGCTTTGGTTGAAGTGTCCGATGGCCTGCTCGAATTGTGTGTTGGCAAAAGACTGGGTTCCGAGGTGGAACAGAATCTTTTGTTTGGCTTCCAGAATGGCCTTGCTGGGGTGGGAGATACGGCCGATGGACTTGAGGGCAGCATCGTAGCTGCGTGTGTTCATGTACACTTCCACTAGGTAGTTGCTGACTTTCTCGGCATATGGAGAGTTCGGGAACTCGTTCAGGAATTTCTCAAAGACGGTCACCGATTCGCCGAAAGCGGAATAGGAGGTCTCGTGAATGCACAAGGCGTAGTTATAGGCAGCTTGTTCCTTGATTTTCATATCAGCGTTGGAAGCGGCGGCCTGCTCGAAGGCCATACGCGCTTTGGGCTTGTCGGCCAGTTGCAGATAGGCCAGTCCCATGTGCAGGTATGCGTTTTGCGAAAGGGCGTCGTTTTCGGTAGTCACTTTGCCGAGGACGGAGGGGACTTGCGAATACACGCCACATTGATAATAGGACATTCCCAGCATGTAAAGGGCATCCCTTCTATGAGTGGAAGATTCGGCATTGTGCTTTATATGTTGTTCGAAGGATTTCACGGCTTCGTGGTACTTCCCGAAATGGTATTCGGCTGTACCGAGGATACGGTTCAGCTCTGCCGCATGCGTGTAGCTCAGGCCGTCGGGATGGGCTGACAGCGCATTCTGCGCCACGATTTCAGCCTTGTCATATTGTTTCTTCAGCAAATAGATTTCGGCAATGTAATAGGGAACCAAATCCTTGTACTTGGCATTGTCTTGCAAAGGCAGGAAGCCGCCGAGCGCTTCGTCATACCGTCCTTGGGTATATCGGATATAAGAGATGTAGTAAGCGCAGTCCGCTGCATACTTACGGCTGGTGCTGCGCAGAGTCTCGAACCAGATTGCCGCCTCCTTTACATTACCGGTTTTCAGATAGCAGGTGGCAAGGCGGTAGGTCATGTCATCCCGCTCTTCGGAACCCAGCAGGTCGAGGCGGGTGGAGTTGAACATGGCAAGGGCATCGTCATGATTGCCTTCGAAGAAGTAGGCGGAGGCAATCAATGCATAGATGCGGTTGGCATGGGGAGTATCGGGATATTCGTCCATGAAGGCACGGAGCAGGTCTATGCTTTGGGGGGCTCTGAGTTCGTATGCGGCGCATACCAGCATGTATTCCGCTTCTTGCCGCTCGCCGGTATCAGGCAGAGGCTTGCCGTCTGCATTCATCTGGCGTACATAGGCTTGCAACGGAGAGATGGCGGCAGCATAGGCCTTTTGCTGGAATAACGTTTGTCCTTCCTTGTAGAGTCGCTTGGGAGAAGTACTCTTCTCGCTTGTTTGTGCTGAGGCGAGTAAAGGTGCGCAACAGAGTGCTGTGCACAATATTCGGGAGATTTTATGTTTCATTTTCTTTTGTTAGAATAGGTGTTTTACAAAAATACGGGTTTTAACCCGGAAATGTTACACTTGTTTGGCTTTTTTAGGATATATACCATAATAAGAACGGATAATCATTCGCTTTTGTTCTTGCGCATATCTTCCAGAAAGATCTCCAGTCCTTTGCGGATGGAGTTGAGTCCAAAGTCTTCCGTACGGATGTCTTTCAGGGGAAGGAAGAAGAGGGATGCCGCATCGTCCATCGCCCTGAAGTGTGAGGCGTCTTCCACCGTACAACGGAAAAACATATCCAGTGTGTGTACGGGGAAGCCCGAATAGATATAAATGTTGGGCAGGGAGAAGAGGTATTCGGCTTTTGTAACCCTCATGCCGGTTTCTTCCTTCACTTCGCGGGCAACACCTTCCTCGCCGGTCTCTGCCATATCAATGAAGCCTCCGGGAAGGTCCAGTGTCCCTTTTGCGGGTTCTTTGGCGCGGCGGCACACCAGCAATTCGTTCTGCCGGTTCAGAATCAGGGCGACGGTGGCGGAAGAGGGGTTGAAGTAGTAGACGAAACCGCAGTCGGCGCATTGCTTCGACTTTTCGTTATGGACTTCGAAATGGGCTGAACCGCATTTCGGACAATATTTGAATTGAGAAAGTGGATGTTCCATGATATTTTAGCCTTTGTCCGGGGACAAAGATAATGTAAACCGGGGGGAGTATGAAAAGAACCGGATTCTTTTTTCATATTAAGGCTTCGTTTACAATAGATGGTAAAGGTGTTTACATTATCAGGTAACGGCTGTTACATTATCGGGTAACGACTGTTACATTATAAGGAAAAGGCATTTACCAAACAAGGTGAATGTCCGGTAAATGTAAGACATTGGTAATTAGCACTAGTGATATGTTTATTTACTTACTGTGTTTCTTGAACGAATTTTATTCTTATCTTTGGGAACCATTAAACTCTATAGCTATAAGATGAAAGATTTTGCAGCCATTGATTTTGAAACGGCCAATGAACAACGTACCAGCGTTTGTAGTGTGGGGGTGGTTATCGTACGTGATGGAGAAATTGCGGACCATTATTATAGCCTTATCCGTCCCGAACCGGAGTATTACACTTATTGGAATACCCGCGTGCATGGTCTGACGTTGTCGGATACCCGGAATGCTCCTATTTTTCCTGTTGTGTGGCAGGAGATAGCTCCACGTATTGAAGGCTTGCCGTTGGTTGCGCACAACAAGGTCTTTGATGAAAGCTGTCTGAAGGCTGTGTTCCGTACCTACTGCATGGATTATCCGGATTATGAGTTTCATTGTACTTTGCAGGCATCACGCCGTGTTCTGAAGGGATTGCCCAATCATCAGTTGCATACAGTGGCAGCTTGTTGTGGCTACCGACTGGAGCAGCACCATCACGCATTGGCAGATGCGGAGGCTTGTGCATGGATAGCCCGAAGAGTTTTATGATTAAGTTTGGAAGAGAAGAGTGAAGAGTTGAAAGAACAGGTTATGATGAAAGTTGCTTTTATTGGTGTAGGTTATCGGGGCAGGCAGTTGCTTCGTTTGTTGCAGCATCTGCCTGCATTCAAGGTGGTGGCGCTTGCCGATCCGGGACTCGATGATTCCGGCTTTCCGGGCATCGGTTGCTACAATCATGGCGAGGATGACTATTTGAACATGCTTGCCGAACATGCGCCCGAACTGGTGTTTGTCGCCTCTCCCTGGCAGTGCCACGTGCGGCATGCCTTGTGCTGTGTGGAGAGGGGATGCCATGTGGCCTTGGAGATAAAAGGAGGACTTTATATAGACGAGTACCGGCCTTTGATAGAGCTGGCACACCGGCGCGGTTGCCGGGTTTATCCTTTGGAGAATACGCTTTTCATGCGCGAGAATCTCTCTGTCTGCAACATGGTGGCTGCCGGTTTGTTGGGCGAGATTGTATATATGCGTGGTGGCTATCGGCACGATTTGCGCCGTCTGCTACTGGACGATGCCGGAAACATCGGCAATCGGGAGAAGACGGAAAGTGTCTGGCGGAGCAAGTTCTATCAGGAGGAGAATGGCGACCTTTATCCTACGCACGGCCTGGCCCCCCTCTGCATGATGGCGGGCATCAACCGGAAAGACCGGGTAAAGAGCCTGACTTCGTTTGCTTCCAAAGCGGCAGGAATTTATCAGTATATAAAGGATTTGGGAGGAAACACGGATGTGAAGGTACGGCTGGGCGATGTCGTCGTCACCCAACTGGAAACGGAAAACGGTATTCTCATTTCTCTGACGCACGACACCACCCTGCCGCGTCCGCGTAGTCTCGACTTCGAGGTGCAGGGAACAAAAGGCATCTGGCAGGGAGACCGGAGGATGATTTATATCGAAGGACTCAGCCCGGACGAAACCTGGGAGGCGGACGGTGCATACGTGGACCGTTATGAGCATATCTATTGGCAGCAGTGGGGAAGTGATGCCCTGAAAGTGGACACACATCACCAAGGCATGGATTATATCATGCTGAAGGCCTTGGAGGCTGATTTGAAGGATGAAATTTCTTTTCCGGCAACGCTCAGTGACTTGGCGCTGTGGACATCCGTCACTCCGTGGTCGAAGTTATCTATTGCGGAAGGACGAAAGGTGGATTTGTAATAAGTAGGGACATTTACTGAATATCCCTATTTATAATAGGTTTAAAAGAAAGGGTAAATATAGAGGTAATGAATTGGCAACAATGTTTATTTCTACCTTCTGCTGTGCGTTGCTGTTAATGTCACTCGTCTTGATGTAAAAGTAATAATAAAAATCGGAAATATATCAAATAGGTATCAAAAATGTTTTGGCAAACTTTAAGCAGTTTCTTGATGTGTTTACTGCTTAATTGTTAAAATTGGAAGGAGAAAGAATATATTTTTTAAATCGATTGTCGTTTTTTTAAAAAATATTATAAATTTGCGCCGTTTATTTATATAGTTGATTTGCATGAAAACTATATTCTTGATAAATTATTTATTAATTTTAAATTAATACTTTATGTTGAAAAAAGTCAAGTCAGTCAGTATGTTGCTATTCTTAATGACAGCATTTACAGGTAGTATGAATGCTGTTTCGTTTCCTGCAGCAGCAAGCAAAGCTATTGAACAGCAGACTGAAACCTGTAAAGGAATTGTTAAAGATGCCATGGGTGAAACTATAATCGGGGCATCTGTAGTAGTGAAAGGAACGACTAATGGTACAATCACTGGTATTGATGGTGATTTTATTTTGAATGGAGTGTCTAAAGGAAGTACTCTTGTTATTTCGTATGTGGGATATGTAACTCAAGAAGTTAGATTTGATGGGCAGTTGATAAATATTACCTTAAAGGAAGACAGTCAAGCTCTGGAAGAGGTAGTTGTGGTAGGGTATGGTGTCCAAAAGAAAGCTAACTTAACGGGGGCTGTTGCTACAGTAAATGCAAAGGCACTGGAAACTCGTCCAGTATCTAGTGTTTCTGCTGCCATAGCAGGGCAAATGCCTGGTGTAACTGCCATTCAGACTTCTGGTGCGCCGGGTGGTCAGGCTGCATCTATAACCATTCGCGGTAAGAACTCTATCAATGCTGCAAGCCCGTTGGTTATCGTAGATGGAGTGCCGGGCAGCATGAATACGATTGACCCGAATGATATCGAATCGTTCACGGTCTTGAAAGATGCGGCTTCTGCTGCCATTTATGGTGTGCAGGCTGCCAATGGTGTCATTTTGATTACTACCAAGCAGGGGCAGAAAGGAGAGAAAACACGTGTAAATTATTCGGGCAATGTGTCTTGGTCATCGCCAGTAGCAAAACGTGACTTGGTGAATGCATACGAGTATGCTGTTTTGTATAATGAAGCGACTTTAAATGAAAATCCCAACGCTACGGTGATGTTCTCTCCGGAAGAGATTGAGGGGTATCGCACGGGAGCGTTGTCAAGCACCGATTGGTATAAAGAAGCAATTAAAAGTAGTGCCATCGAAACCATGCACAATATCTCTATAAACGGGGGAACTGACAAAACAACCTACAATGCTTCTTTAGGCTATATTTATCAAGATGGTTTGACAGCCGACAATGATTATTCCCGATTCAATGCCCGTATGAATTTGAATTCGGAAATCAATAAATATATCAAAGTAGGTGTCAATGCTTCCGGATACAGAGGAGTTGCCAAGGATGCATGGAATGGATTTGTTTCTGTTTTCCAAGGGGTGACTCGTGAAAAACCGACCAATAAGGTGTATAACGAAGACGGTTCTTATGCTTATTCCGGTGTCGACAATCCGGTCGCTATTCAAGGAGACAAATCAGGTTTTACACGTAATACGTCACAAGAGATAAACCTTACCGGTTATGCAACCGTACAGATTTTGCCCGAATTGAGCGTGAAAGGTGTATATTCCGTGCGCAATTATACCAGCAATCAAGATGGATTTAAGAAACATTTTACTTACGGTGATGGCAGTAATGCTTTTGATTCCGGTCTACGTGAAGGATATGATAAATACTACAACAACAATTACTACACCGGACAGGTTTTGATTAATTTCAATAAGAATTTCGGAAAACACAATGTAGGAGCACTGGCCGGACTCGAATCTTACGAACACATCTATAAATATACGGAAGCAAGTCGTCAGGGTGGTGGTAGCAATGAATTGACAGAATCTTTGAACACATTGGACCAAGCTTCACAAAAGAATAAAGACGGAGGATATGAAATGGCACGTTTGTCCTACTTCGGACGTGTTCAATATGATTATGCAGGCAAATATCTGTTTGAGGCAAACTTGCGTAGTGATGCTTCCTCACGTTTCCCGAAGAATAACCGTTGGGGCGTATTCCCGGCTTTCTCGGCGGGATGGCGTATTTCGGAAGAGGCTTTCATTAAAGATAACGTTGCATGGTTGAGCAACTTGAAGTTGCGCTTGGGTTATGGTAAAACCGGTAACGAGGAATTGAAATCCGACGATATCTATCCGGCAGTGCCGACATATACATACAATATCTCGGACAATGCTACAAAATATCTGTTTAATAACACATTGTATTCGGCAATATATGAAGCTCGTTATGTGAACGATCAACTGAAATGGGCTACAGTGACCAACTATGAATTAGGTTTGGAAGCTGGTTTCCTGAATAATCTGATTAATTTTGAATTGTCCGTATATAAGAAGAAAACGAACGATATGTTGTTGTATCTTCCTATTCAGGGAGTAATTGGTATGCCTGCTCCGGCACAGAATATAGGTAGTGTTCAAAATACTGGTTTCGATTTCTTAATCAACCACAGCAAGCAGATTAATAAGGATTGGAATTATTCGGTGTCTCTCAATGTCTCTTATGTGAAAAATGAGATAACAGATATGGCAGACACAGATGGTCCTACAAGTAATAGTAAAGTTTGGAATTTGGAAGGATATCCTATAGGTTCTTATTACGGTTATGTGGCTGATGGCTATTTTAACACAGAAAAAGATCTTGCTGAATGTCCGAAACGTTTGGCTGTTGGTCAGGAAAAGTTAGGCGACATTAAGTATAAAGACTTGGATGGTGACGGCAAAATCACAGAAAAAGACCGGACTGTAATTGGTAAAAACTTCCCTAGCTGGACGGGAGGATTGAATTTGAGTGTAGGTTATAAAAACTTCGATCTTTCTGCTTTGTTTCAAGGAGCATTCGATGTAGATGGATACTATACAGCTGAGGCTGCTTATGCATTCTATAATGGTGCGACTGCATTGAAGAGACACTTGGACCGTTGGACACCAGAGCATCATAATGCTTCTTATCCTCGTGTGACACGTTCCAGTCAAACTAACTTTGTGACCTCTTCTTTCTGGATTCAAGATGCATCATACGTTCGTCTGAAGAACCTGACTATCGGTTATACATTGCCTCAGTCTTGGTTATCCCGCGCAGGAATTTCCAGTGCGAAATTCTTCCTGACTGGTGAAAACCTTCTTACCTTCACAGGACTTGACGGTGGCATCGATCCGGAAGAGGGAAATGAACGTGGATGGTCTTATGGAAATGTCAAGAAATTGTCTCTCGGGGTAAAACTTTCATTCTAATATTAATATAAAATAGCATAAATCACATGAAGAGAAATATTTTACATATAGTAATTGCTTTGTTATTTACGGGATTCGCTTCTTCGTGTAGCGACTTTTTAGACCGTTATCCATTGGATGAATTGTCTGATAAGAGTTTCTGGAAAACAGAAGACGACGCAATGATGGCCGTAACCGATATTTATGGCTGCCTTCCTACTTGGGATCAGGATTTGGATATCAATTCGGACAATGCGGTGATGGGCATTAAATGGGCTGCCGGAAATATGTCCAAAGGTGTTTACGACCCAATAGACCAAAGCTGGTCAGGTAGCTATACTGCTATTCGCCAGTGCAACTTGGTGTTGGAAAAAACAAAGGAGATTGAGATGGGAGATGAAGCGCGTAAAAAAATTGAAGGGCAGGCCTATTTCTTTCGTGCATATCTGTATTTTGATTTGATTCGTTCATATGGTGATGTTCCTTATATCGACAGGCCTCTCAATTTGTCGGATGTAGAAGATATCACCCGTACATCGCGCGATGAAGTGTATAGCAAAGTTATGGCGGATTTTGACAAGGCAATAGAGTATTTGCCTGTAGAATGGGATGCTGCAAACACACCTCGTGTAACTAAAGGAGCTGCGTTGGCGATGAAAGCGAGAGCTGCTTTGTATTATGGTAATTGGCAAACGGCGGCAGATGCTTCGAAAGCTGTGATTGATTTGGGTGAATATGAACTTTATGATGCGGAGAATACCGGTAAGTATCAAGAATTGTTTTGGGAAAAGACTGACGGATGTGCCGAGAACATTTTGTATGTGCAATTCGATTATCCTGATAAAACCCACTACTTGATTGGTTGGGAGTGTTTCCCCACAAAGGGTTGGGGAGGTATGAACCCCACTCAGAGCTTAGTCGACGCCTTTGAAGACAAAGATGGTGCTCCCATTAGCAAATCTGCAATTTACGATGAAAAAGACCCGTTCAAGAATCGTGACCCGCGTTTGGAAGTCAACGTTTTGCACGATGGTGAAGAAATGTATGGTGTAACCATCAAAGTCAAACCGTTGAAATCGAGCGGAAATACCGGTATCGAACAACACGGTGATGCTACTGCTACCGGATATTATGGTCAGAAGTGGTTAGACCCGAGTATCGACCCTCAGAGTACAGGTTGGAATATGGGTAAAGACTGGGTGATTATTCGTTATGCCGAAGTCTTGCTGACATATGCCGAAGCGATGAACGAACTTCATCCGTTGAGTGCGGACGCTTTTGATGCAGTCAATCAGATTCGTAGGCGTGTAGGTATGCCCGGTTTGCAAAATTCCGATGCTACGAAACCGACCTATTGCGCAACTCAAGATGAACTTCGCAAACGTATTCAAAATGAATGGCGTGTGGAATTTGCAATGGAAGGTGGAAAACGTATGTGGGACATTCGTCGTTGGGGTATTGCCAAAGAGGTGTTGAATGCACCGTTCTTGGGATTGAAGATGAAACCGGTAAAAGAGGTTAATGAAGACGGCAAAGAGGTCATCGTGGATTATATTCTTTATGAAGGTGAGAACGTGCAATTGTCAGGTAGCCATTATGAAGATCACAACTATCTGTTGCCTGTTCCTCAGACTGAAATAGATTTGAATGCTAAATTGACTCAGAATCCGGGATATTAAATATATTTGCAAGCGATAATTAAGTGAGGACATTGGCTATAGTGGGAATGTCCTCACTTACTTTATATAAATATGAAACGGCTCGTTTATACCTTATTCGGAATTTTATTTGTCCTTTATTATATATGTTATCAAGGGGCACTGTCGCACATCCTTTACTATCATGAGCAACATCATCTTTTCCTTTTCTCTAAATCTTATTTTGTGCAATGTGTTCAGACTGAGGGCTGGCTGAATTATATCACCAACTTTATTATTCAATTTTTCTATTATCCTATGTTAGGAAGTGCTATTCTAGCATTACTTTTGGCATTGGTTTATTTGCTTATAAATAGCATCATAAAAATTGTAACCGGAAAGAATGATGTGTTGCAATTATCCATTATTCCTTCCCTTGCTCTTTTTTTCTATACGATGGAGGCAGACCATTCTCTTTCTATATTGCCAGGAAGTCTATTATGCCTATTGCTGCTTTATTTATTTCTTTTCTTTATTCAGTGGTACTGGAAATTATTTCCTCTTTTGGGCTTACCTGATATATCAAATAAAAAAATACGTGTTTTATTAACTTCCCTTTTTTTACTGGGATATGCAGGATATGGTTTTTACTACTTTTTTACTAATTACAATAAAAGTGAGCGTATAATGCTGAAAGCCGAGCAGTTGGTGAAAGCCAAGGATTGGAATGGTGCGTTGGAGTATACTAAAAAATATTTAGATACCGGACGTTATAATCAGCTCATTTCTTATTTTCATCATTTAGCCCTTTATCATACTGGAAAACTTTCTTATCATTTACTGGATTATCCGCAGAAGCAGGGAGTTAAAAGGCTATATTTTCCTTGGAACAGTGACAGTCGTGAAAGTGAATACGGACATATTCTTTATGAACAACTTGGATATATCAACGAAGCGCAACGTTGGGAGTTTGAATCAATGGTGGTATGGGGAGAAACAGCGTCTCATCTCATCAATCTGACGCGATATAATATTGTTAATCACCGTCCGTTGGTGGCACAACGGTTTATTAACAAGTTAAAGCAGTCTCTTTTCTATCGGCAAGAAGCATTACAATTAGAAAAATTGGTGCATGGAGGGAAAGTTCCCGGATTGAGAAACGCATTAGAAGGAAAAGTAGATATTCCGGCAAGATTTGCCAATGTTTTGAATATTGGTCCGGAATTACAATATTTATGTGAGTGTGACAGTACTAATAAAATGGCTTTTGAATATCTGATGAGTAATTTATTACTTAGTAATCATGTGGTTCGTTTTGTTAATAATTTAAAATTGATGAAATCATTTCCTTATACGGAGCTTCCGCCGGTTTATGAAGAGGCTCTTTATATTTATAAATTAGGTGTGGGGAATGAAGAATTTTCAAAGGTAGGAATCAAGATAAAACCGGAAACTGAACAAAGATTCAAGCGATATTATCAACTTGTAGAAAGTAAACAAATAGAAACTTTGCAAAAAGAATTTGGAAATACATATTGGTTTTATTTGAATTACATTAGTCCTTATGGTAATAAAGTGATAGCTAATTAATAAGAAATTATATGAAAATACAAGATCTACTTTACTATACATTCATAATTTTCCTGTTGGGGTGTACATCATATCATCAGGTTGATAGTAAGAATGAAAAATTGCCATTAATTTATCCGGATTATATAGATGTGACTTTTCCTGTTAATATTGCTCCCCCTAATTTTAAAATACAGGAGCAAGGGGAGGCCTTTCAGACAGAAATAGGATATGGGGATGGAAAAGCTGATATCCTTATTCAAGATACCGAACCGATAGTTCGCATACCAGAAAGCAAATGGAGTGCATTGTTGGAAAAAGCTGCTGGAAATAAGATTTTTTTCAGGATAACGATTAAACAACAGGGTAAATGGGTGCGTTATGCTGATATTCAAGATAGTATATCTGTTCATCCGATAGATTCATTTCTGGCATATCGATTGCTTTATCCCGGATATGAACTTTGGAATGAAATGGGTATTTATCAGCGTGACCTGACAACGTATGAACAGACTTCAATAGTGGAGAATAAAAATTTTGGAAAACAATGTGTTAATTGTCACACTTTTAACCGGAACTCTGCTGAAACAATGATGATTCATGTACGTGGAAAGCAGGGAGGGACTTTGATTTGTCATAATGGAGAAATAGAGAAAGTTGATCCTAAGCCTGGAGAATATAAGAATGGTGCTACTTATCCTTCTTGGCATCCTTCGGGCAGATATCTTGCTTTTTCTGCTAATGAGATACAACAATTTTTTCATTCTTCAGGACAGAAACCGATAGAGGTGTCGGATTTGGCTGCCGATTTAATGATTTATGATGTGAAGAATCATGAAACTTTTACTGATTCTTTAGTCTATGGAGAGCAGTATATGGAAACATTTCCTACATGGACTCCGGATGGAAAAATGATTTATTTTTGCCGGGCTGAAGGATATCGGCAAGGAATGTCGCTGGATAGTATCCGATATGATTTATATCGGATACATTTTGATGAGGAACAAGCTAAACTGCATACACTGGAGTGCGTATATGAAGCATCAGCCCTTCATAAGAGTGTTTCTTTTCCAAAAATATCACCGGATGGAAAGTTCTTGATGTTCACTCAATCTGATTATGGTAATTTTTCTATCTGGCACCCTGAAAGTGATTTATATTTGCTCAATCTGAACACTGGCGATGTGAGAAACATTGCGGAAGTAAATAGTGATCATGTGGATAGCTTTCATTCTTGGTCTTCTACAGGTAACTGGTTTGTTTTCAGTAGTAAACGTTTAGATGGCTTATGGGCTCGTCCGTATTTTGCAGGTTTTGATCCGGAAACTGGATATTTCAGTAAGCCTTTCTTATTGCCTCAGAAAGATCCTGAATTTTATGATACATTCACATATACTTATAATTTACCGGAGTTAATAAAGAAACCTGTAGAAAATGGGGATAAATTATTGAAAGCAATAGGGCAATCTGCACTTCAGACAAAGGTAAAACAATAGCCTCAGTATAAAATCTTTTCTGACTTCATGATGAACTTCACAGCTGCCCAGGCTGTCACAGGGTTGGCTCCGCGCATGGAGGCAAGTATGGCAAGAATGGAAGTGCCGCATCCCATTCTTCATTCCAGTTTTTGTCTTCGGCTTCCTTTATAGTGTATTCCTTGATCATACATCGGTGGAGTATTAAACAACATCTTCACCTTGGAAAATTCCGCTATAAAATAGCAACATTTTCTCCTTCCACCGCTCCTGCCC
>Ga0137307_101945_pt1 | contig 15666 bp, 15 predicted proteins | sample NAcewD2O_March_2_FD_97180 | JGI IMG/M metagenome (GOLD analysis project Ga0137307, IMG submission 97180) | Mouse cecal microbial communities from Vienna, Austria - N-Acetylglucosamine amended D2O_March | ecosystem: Host-associated > Mammals > Digestive system > Large intestine > Cecum | place...
AATTTATCCGGGAAAGACAGCCGGAAATCATTGTGGTGGCGGCTTTTGGACAGATACTCCCAAAAGAGCTCCTTGACCTGCCGAAATACGGCTGCATAAACGTCCACGCCTCCCTTTTGCCCAAATACCGGGGGGCTGCGCCCATCCAGTGGGCGGTGATAAACGGGGATAAGGTTTCCGGAGTTACCATTATGCGCATGGATGTAGGGCTTGACACCGGGGATATCATAGAAACGGCCGAGACAGAAATTTCCCCGGAGGAAACGGGAGGAAGCCTTTTTCACAAGTTAGAAAAGCTTGGGGCGAAGCTTTTAGTGGAAACCATGGAAAAAATTGAAAATGGCACCGCAAGGTATACGAAACAGGAAGAATCACAGGCAAGCCATGTGGGAATGATAGATAAGAGCATGGGAGATATTGACTGGAAGAAATCTGCCGTTGAAATTGAAAATCTCATCCGGGGATTAAATCCCTGGCCCAGTGCATATACCAGGCTGAATGGGAAAACACTAAAAATATGGAAGGCCCTTCCGGAGCCGGGAGGAGAACCCCAAAAAGCCGGCTGCGTGTATCTTGTGAATAAAAAAGAACTGAAAATCCATACCGGGGACGGCGTGCTTTCACTGTTGGAAGTCCAGCTTGAAGGGAAAAAGCGCATGGACATTCCGTCATTTCTCCGAGGATATGAAGTACTATCAAATGCCAAACTGGGATAGAAAATAAAATATTAAATCATAACATAAGAAAGGAACTTTACTATGGGATACGGATATTATGGATTTTGGGACCCCACCTACTTTCTGGTAATCATTGGGGCACTTATCTGCATGATTGCTTCTGCAAGAGTTAAAACTACTTTTAATAAATACTCCAGATACCGGAGCAGAACAAATATGACAGGAAAGGAGGCGGCCCAAAGAGTGCTGCGCTCCGCCGGGATAATGGATGTTACTGTCCGTCACGTGTCAGGAAGCCTTACAGACCATTATGACCCCAGGAATAAGACATTGAATCTCTCTGACAGCGTCTATGATTCCACCTCCGTGGCTGCTATCGGTGTTGCAGCCCACGAGTGCGGCCATGCCATACAGCATCAGAAAGATTACGCCCCCCTTTCTATCCGAAGCGCTATTGTTCCTGTGGCCAATATCGGTTCCACCTTGGCCTGGCCTCTGATAATTATCGGCCTTTTGTTTTCCAGCGCCACAGGTTCTTTTCTCATTAAGCTGGGGATTATCTGTTTTTCCCTGGCGGTACTCTTTCAGCTTGTAACCCTTCCCGTGGAGTTTGATGCCTCCAGGCGGGCGGTAAATATCCTTGGCAGCACAGGGATTTTAAGCGAGGAGGAACTTCCCATGACAAAGAAAGTTTTAGGTGCGGCGGCCCTTACCTATGTGGCTGGTGCGGCGGCAGCTATTTTACAGCTCCTTCGTCTGATTCTCCTTTTTGGTGGCAGAAATGACGACTAAGGGAGAAAATACCAGGGAGCTGGTGCTTGAGACGCTTTTGTCCGTTGAAAAAGGGGAGAGTTACAGCCACAAGGCGCTCTCTGCCCTTTTGGACAAGTATCAGTATCTCTCCAAACAGGAGAGGAGCTTTATCACCAGGGTTACCCTTGGCACTTTAGAGCGGAGGATAGAGCTTGACTATATCATAGACTGGTTTTCCAAGGTAAAGGTAAAGAAGATGAAGCCTGTGATACGGTGTATTCTGCGCATGGGTGTTTACCAGCTAAAGTATATGGATTCTGTGCCGGATTCCGCTGTGTGCAATGAGGCGGTGAAACTGGCGGGGAAAAAAGGATTTGGGAGTTTAAAAGGCTTTGTGAACGGGGTTTTGCGCAGTATCAGCAGAAATCTCCCAGAGGTTTCCTACCCTTCGGAGGAGGAAAAACCCATAGAGGCAGTTTCCATCCGCTGTTCCATTCCCCAGTGGATATTACGGCAGTGGAGAGAGGATTACGGGTGGGAAAAGACGAAATCTATGGCGGAGTCCTTTTTAAACCAGGAGCGGACAACCATCCGGGTAAACACCATGATGACGGACAGGGAAAAGTTGATTGATGATTTAAAAAAGCAGGGAATCCAGGCGGAAAAAGTTGTTTTAAGGGATTATCCCGATTTTAAACAGGGGCTGTACATATGGGAGTATGACTATCTCTTAAAAATAAAAGAGTTTGCACAGGGACAGTTTTATGTGCAGGATGTAAGTTCCATGCTTCCGGTCTGGTTTCTGAACCCAAAAGAAGGGGATTTTGTGGTGGATGTGTGCGCTGCGCCGGGAGGGAAAAGTATCCATGCGGCGCAATTAATGCAAGGGCTTGGTGTGGTGGAGGCCAGGGATTTGACGGACTATAAGGTGGGGCTTATAGAAGAAAATATTGCCCGGGCCAGGCTTAAGAATGTAAAAGCCGTGAAATGGGACGCCTTAATATTGGATGAATCTCTTGTGGGAAAAGCGGATGGGGTGATTGCGGATTTGCCCTGTTCCGGCCTTGGGGTGCTTAAAAAAAAGCCTGACATCCGTTACCGCATGACAAGGGAGCAGCAGGAGGAGTTATCCAGGCTTCAGAGACAGATACTCTCCAATGCCTGCCAGTATGTAAAGCCGGGAGGGACCCTTTTGTATTCCACCTGCACGGTAAACAAAATAGAAAACGAGGACAACACGGCCTGGTTTTTAGAAAACCACCGGGAGTTTTCTTTGGCAAAGGAACGTCAGATCTTTCCCGGGGAAAGCTGCGGGGACGGTTTTTATCTTGCAAAAATGATACGGAGATTATGATGGAAAAAGCGGATATAAAATCCATGAGCCTGTTGGAGCTGACAGACTTTGTAACCCATTTGGGGGAGAAAGGTTTTCGGGGGAAACAGCTCTATCAGTGGATGCATGAAAAACTTTCCCCCTCCATAGATGACATGACCAATCTTTCGGCAGGTTTTCGGGAAAAATTAAAAGAAGAATGTATTTATACATTGCTAAGGCAAAAAGACGTGCAGGTTTCAAAAGACGGGACGAAAAAATATCTTTTTCTCCTCCAGGACGGCAATGCAGTGGAAAGTGTACTGATGCGTTACAAATTTGGAAATTCCCTTTGCATTTCCTCCCAGGCAGGTTGCAGGATGGGCTGCAGGTTCTGCGCCTCCACTTTGGAGGGGCTGGTGCGAAACCTTACCCCCTCCGAGATGTTAGAGCAGGTGTACCAAATTACAAGGGACACCGGGGAGAGGGTCAGCCATGTGGTGGTGATGGGCACGGGAGAGCCCTTAGACAACTTTGATAATCTTTTAAGGTTTATTGAACTTCTCACCGGGGAGGGGGGCCAGAACTTAAGCCAGAGGAATGTGACGGTAAGCACCTGCGGCCTTGTCCCAAAGATTCGGGAACTGGCAGAAAAGAAACTCCAGATTACCCTGGCCTTATCCCTCCACGCCCCCAATCAGGAAAAAAGAAGGGAACTTATGCCAGTGGCAAATAAATATGAGCTTTCTTCTGTGATAGATGCCTGTAAAACTTATGTGGAGCTTACAGGCAGGAGAATCACTTTCGAGTACAGCCTTGTGGCGGGGGCAAATGATTCCCCGGAGGACGCAAAGGAGCTTGCGGATTTAATCAAAGGCATAAACTGCCATGTGAACCTTATTCCTGTAAATCCCATTAAAGAGCGGAATTATAAAAGGCCGAAGGGGGAAGCGGTACAGGGATTTAAAAATAAGCTTGAAAAATATGGAATAAATGTTACTATTAGAAGAGAAATGGGCCAGGATATTGACGGAGCCTGTGGACAATTACGGAAAAAATACATGGAGAGGCAGGGATAGCATGAAAACATTTTCCATAACGGATATAGGTTTACGCCGGAATATGAATCAGGATGCCATGTTTACATCTGAGATTCCGGTGGGAAATCTGCCCAATCTTTTCCTTGTGGCGGATGGAATGGGCGGTCATAATGCCGGGGAATATGCTTCCAGCCATGCTGTGAAGACAATTGTAGCTGTGGCAAAGGAGTCGGGGGAGAGGGAAATTCCTCTGATTTTAAGAGATGCCATCATGCAGGCAAACAGGGCCCTGATTGAAAAAGCAAAAGAAGATGCGTCTATGAAAGGCATGGGAACTACCATTGTTGCTGCGGTGATTGCAGAGGGCAGGCTTTTTGCGGCAAATGTGGGGGACAGCAGGTTATATATCGTAAACCAGGAGATTAGACAGATTACAAGAGACCATTCCCTTGTGCAGGAGATGGTGCGCTTAGGGGAGTTGGACCAGGAGAAAGCCAGGGAACACCCGGATAAAAATATAATTACAAGAGCTGTGGGGGCAGTGCCGGAGATTGAAATAGATTTTTTTGAGGCCGGTTTGAGGGATTCAGACGAAATCCTAATGTGCTCCGACGGGCTTACCAACATGATTGAGGATGAGGATATCCGAAGGATTATGAAAAGCCAGAGGGACATTGCGGAGCAGGCGGAAAAATTAGTGGAAACCGCCAATGCCAATGGTGGGAGAGACAATATTACGGTGGTTGTAATTGAGCCATTCGGTGAATAGAAAGACAGGTGAAAGTATGTTGACAGCGGGAATGTTTGTATCGGATCGTTATGAGATAATAGAAAAAATCGGTGCCGGGGGAATGTCTGATGTATTTAAGGCAAGGGACCATATTTTAGGGCGCAATGTGGCAATTAAGGTTTTAAAACAGGAATTTGCCGCAGATGTGAATTTTGTGACAAAATTCCGTACCGAGGCACAGTCAGCAGCAGGGTTAGAGCATCCCAATATTGTAAATATTTATGATGTGGGCAGCGAAGAGGGAATTTACTTTATTGTGATGGAATATGTAGAAGGTGTCACATTAAAGACTTATATAGAGAAAAAAGTGCAGCTCACCTACAAAGAGGCGGTGAGCATTGCTATCCAGGTAGGGCGGGGAATTGAGGCGGCCCATGCCAAACATATTATCCACCGGGATATTAAACCTCAGAATATACTGATTTCCACAGAGGGAAAGGCCAAAGTCACAGATTTTGGAATTGCCAGGGCTGTTTCCAGCAATACCATCAGTGCAGATGTAATGGGCTCTGTGCATTATTCCTCCCCGGAGCAGGCAAGAAACGGCTTTGTGGACGGAAAAAGCGACATTTATTCCCTGGGTATTGTGATGTATGAGATGGTGACAGGGCGTGTTCCCTTTGACGGGGATACCACGGTTGCGGTGGCTATCCAGCATCTTCAGGAGGAGATGGTTCCCCCCAGCAATTACGCCCCAAACCTCCCTGTAAGCTTAGAAAAGATAATTTTAAAGTGTACCCAGAAAAGCCCGGACAGGCGGTATGACTCCATCAGTGACCTTTTAATTGACTTAAAGAAAGTCCTTATCAGCCCCAACGATGATTTTGTCACCATGGGAACTGAGGATAATCAGGATAAGACAAGAGTGGTAAGCCAGGAGGAAGTGGCACAGATTAAACAGGTGAGACCCGCAAGGCCTGCAAAGCAGTCCCATGTTTCCAAAAGGGAGGAAGCGGAGGAAGAATACGGGTATGATTATGAGGAAGAAGAGGATGATGAGGAAGAGGACGACGGTTTCTTAAATCCCAAAATGGAGAAGGCAGTGACCATAGGGGGAATCGTGGCGGGCCTTATCATTGTGGCTATTTTAATCTACTTCTTCGGCCATATGGCAGGTGTTTTTGGCGGAGGCTCTAAAAAGCCAAAGAAGGACAAAGAGGAAAAAGAGGCTATTGTCACGGAGCAGGAGACAAAAGAGGAAGTGGAGATGATTTCTGTTCTGGGGCTTACTATGGATGAGGCAAAGGAGAAGCTTCACGAGAAGAAAATCGGAATCCGTCAGGCAGGGACACAGGCCAGCGATGAGTACCCGGAGGGGCAGATTGTCTCCCAGGATATAGAAAGCGGGGAAGAGGTTCCCATAAACACTACGGTAAATGTGTATATCAGCAGCGGTGCCGGGAGCATAAGCGTAACTTCCGTCCTTGGAATTTCCGAGCAGGAGGCGAAAAATACCCTTACCGCCCAGGGATTCCTTGTAAGTACCAGCCAGTCATACAGCGATACGGTGGAGGAAGGGAAGGTAATTTCCCAGACGCCAGGCGGCGGAGCCTCTGCCAAGAAGGGGGATACGGTAAATCTTGTTATCAGCAGCGGCAAGGAAGTGAAAAAAGTGGTTGTCCCCGATGTGGTGAACAAAGGAAAGCAGGAGGCCGTGAATATGCTTACCAATGCGGGGCTTACCGTAACCAGCACTTCCACGGACTACAGCGATAACATAGCGGAGGGGAATGTCATCAGCCAGAGCATAGCCAAAGACCAGAGCGTGGACGAGGGAACCAATATCAGCCTTGTGATAAGTCTTGGTTCCAGGGTGACAAAATACTACTGCAATGCAAAAATTACCGCACCGGACAGCTCCGAGGTAAAATCAGCGGATATTACCCTGCGGGATGCCAGCGGCCAGGTGCTTCAGATTTGGTCCGGCATTGATATTGGAAAATTCCCCTACACCATTTCTGTTTCCGATATTGAGAGTTCTGACAGGGGAACATTGGACATTACCTGGCATTTATCCGACGGGACGGCCCAGGAGCAGCATGAAAATGTCACATTCACGAAGCAGTAGGGAATCGTATGAAGGGTAAAATCGTAAAAGGAATCGCCGGATTCTACTATGTACACACCGCAGATTCCGGGGTTTATGAATGCAAGGCAAAAGGGATTTTCCGCAAGGACAAAAAGAAGCCCCTGGTGGGGGATGATGTGGAGCTGGATGTTTTAGATTCGGAGGAAATGGAGGGCAATATCACAGAAATCCTTCCCAGGAAAAATGAATTAATCCGCCCCAATGTAGCCAATATAGATCAGGCCCTTGTGATATTTGCGGCGGAGAGGCCGGAGCCAAATTACAACCTTTTGGACCGTTTTCTTGTGATGATGGCATATCAGAATGTGCCGGTAATTATATGTTTTAATAAAAGCGATTATATTACTGAGGAGAAAGCCAAGGAGATGGCTTATGATTACGGGAAATGCGGTTCTAAAGTTATGTTTACCAGTGTGGCCAAGGAGGAGGGGCTAAGAGAACTCTTTTCCATTTTGGAGGGAAAGACAAGTGTGTTAGCAGGGCCTTCCGGGGTGGGAAAGTCCTCTATTGTAAATTATATGCAGCCCTTAGCGGCCATGGAGACAGGAAAAATCAGTGAAAAAATCGGGAGGGGAAAAAATACTACAAGACATTCCCAGCTCATTTATGTAAAGGAAAACACATATATTATGGACACACCGGGGTTTAGTTCCCTGGATATCCCGGAATTAAAGGAAAATGACCTGTGGAAATATTATCCCGAGTTTGTTCCCTTAGAGCCATCCTGCAGATTCCGGGGGTGCAGCCATATCAAAGAACCGGATTGCGGGGTGAAACGTGCTTTGGAGAAGGGGCAGATTTCAAAAGTGCGCTATCACAATTATGTGACGTTATACCAGGAGTTAAAGCAGATGAAACGTTATTAGTTTTTCAGGGGAAAAGGGGGATATGATATGAATTGTTTGTCACCGTCGCTTTTAGCGGCAGATTTTGCAAGGCTGGGCCAGCAGGTGGCCCTGATTGACCAGGCAGGTGCCCAGTATGTCCACATTGACGTTATGGACGGTATGTTTGTTCCAAGTATTTCCATGGGACTGCCGGTGATTAAATCCATCCGTCCTGTCAGTGACAGGATTTTTGATGTGCACCTTATGGTGCAGGATCCGGAGAAATGTATTGACGATTATGTGGAGGCGGGAGCGGATTTGATAACCGTCCACGCGGAGGCCTGCCGCCACTTAGACCGAACCATACGGATGATTAAGGAGCAGGATATTATTGCCGGGGTTGCCTTAAACCCCTCCACGCCCTTAAGCGCCATTGAATATCTTCTTCCGGTGGTGGATATGGTTTTGATTATGACGGTAAATCCGGGGTATGGGGGACAGAAGCTGATTTCCTATACCTTGGATAAAATCAGGGATTTAAAGAAAATGATTGACAGCAGGGGCTTAAAAACGGATATTGAGGTGGACGGGGGAATTACCATGGAAAACCTGGGAACAGTGATGGATGCAGGGGCAAATATTATTGTCTCCGGCAGCTCTGTGTTCCAGGGGGATGTGGAAGAAAATGTGAAAGAATTTTTAGATTTTATGGCGGAGTAAAGTATGAGGCAGGCAGTGATTGTGACAGGGGGGACTGTAGATTTTGAATTTGCCCTGTCCTATATGAAAGAACAGAAAACGGCTCTTTTAGCAGCCGTGGATTTTGGTATGGAGTTTTTTCGGAAGGCAGGGGTAAAGCCGGATGTTATTGTGGGGGATTTTGACTCGGTAAAACAGGAGACACTGGCTTTTTTTAAAGGGCAGCAGGGGATTGACTGGCTGTCTCTTGTTCCGGAAAAAGACGATACAGACACGGAGGCGGCTATCCGTGAGGTGATACGCCGGGGATGCAAAAGAATCCATATCTTAGGGGCCACGGGAAGCCGCTTAGACCATGTGCTTGCCAATATCGGGCTGTTAGGCCTGGGGGTTTCCTGTGGAGTGGAAATCCTTATGGCGGATTCCTGCAATAGAATCCGCATGGTTAAGAATGGGATTTCCATCAGAAAAGAAGAGCAGTTTGGGGATTATGTTTCCCTGCTTCCCGTCACCCCAAAGGTGTCCGGGCTTACTTTAAAGGGCATGAAATATCCTCTGTTTCAGTATGAGTATTCCTGTTTTTCTTCCCTTGGAATCAGCAATGAGATTGTGGGGGATGAGGCGGAGATTTCTTTTGCGGAGGGGATTTTACTGGTGATTGAGTCCAGGGATGGAGAGTGAATCGTAAAAAATATGGGAAACACTAGTGGATAAAGTTGAAATAAGAGGCTGGATGTGGTAACATTTTATACTGTGTCAGACTCTTGTAGGCAAATATAGGTGTTATAATGAAACTGTGTATATATAACTGAGGATGAGAAAGAAATTAAGAAGTTTGGACAGGCATTCAAGCTTGGCTGATGGGCGGAAATGGTGCAAAAGTCAACCAAAAAATGCTTGAAACTCTTGAAAATAAAGGAGATGTGAGAATATTATGAAATTAGGAATTGTGGGGCTTCCCAACGTGGGAAAAAGCACTTTATTTAATTCACTGACAAAAGCGGGGGCGGAGTCAGCCAACTACCCTTTCTGCACCATTGACCCCAATGTGGGGATTGTCCCGGTGCCGGACGAGCGCATCACAAAGCTTGGGGAGATGTACCATTCAAAGAAAGTGACCCCGGCGGTGATAGAATTTGTGGATATTGCAGGGCTTGTAAAGGGAGCCAGCAAAGGGGAGGGGCTGGGAAACCAGTTTCTTGCCAATATTCGTGAGGTAGATGCCATTGTCCATGTGGTGCGGTGCTTTGAGGACGGAAATGTGGTCCATGTGGACGGCAGTATTAACCCTCTTAGGGATATTGAGACCATTAACCTGGAGCTTATTTTTTCAGACATAGAAATATTGGAGCGGAGGATTGCAAAAACGGCAAAAGGCGCCAGGATGGATAAAACCCAGGCAAAGGAGCTTGCCCTGTTAGAGAGCATCAAAAAGCATCTGGAAGACGGAAATATGGCAAAGACCTTTGAACTTTCTGAGGATGAGGACGAGACGGAGTGGTTTAAATCCTACAATCTTTTAACGGCAAAGCCGGTTATCTACGCAGCTAATGTGAAGGAAGAGGAGTTGGCGGAGGATGGGGAGAACAGCCCCTTTGTAAAACAGGTGAGGGAGCAGGCAAAAAAAGAGAACAGTGAGGTTTTTGTTATCTGTGCCCAGATTGAGCAGGAGATTGCGGAACTTGACGATGAGGAAAAGGCTATGTTTCTGGAGGATTTGGGCCTTAAGGAATCCGGCCTTGAAAAACTGATTAAGGCAAGCTACAGCCTTTTGGGTTTAATCAGTTTTTTAACCGCAGGGGAGGATGAGACCAGGGCCTGGACCATAAAAAAAGGCACAAAGGCTCCTCAGGCGGCAGGGAAAATCCACTCAGATTTTGAGCGGGGATTTATCCGGGCGGAGGTAGTAAATTATCAGGATTTGCTGGACTTAAAGAGCCTTTCCGCGGCAAAAGAGAAGGGGATTGTGGGCTTGGAAGGAAAAGAGTATGTGGTAAAGGACGGAGATGTGATTTTGTTCCGGTTTAATGTATAGGACAATGGGCAGGGGAATACAATAGAGAAAAGAACAGCTAAAGGCAGTAAAGATGCGTTTATGTGATTTGCAGGAGAAAGAAGTGATAAACATCTGCGACGGCAAATGCCTGGGAAATGTAATTGACCTGGAATTTGACAAAGAGACGGGATGTATTGAAAAAATCATTATACCGGGGCCTTGTAAGCTGTTTGGCATGTTTGGACATGAATTTGAATTCTGTATTCCCTGGAGATGCATTGTGCGCATTGGCTCCGACATTATTTTGGTTGAGGTAAAGGAAGAGGAAATAAGGAAGAAATTGTGAGGAAGTTTGGAGGAAGTACAAATGAAGTGTCCATATTGCAGCAGTGACAATACCAGGGTGATTGATTCAAGACCGGCAGAAGACAACAGTTCCATCCGCCGCCGCAGGCTTTGCGATTCCTGCGGGAAAAGATTTACCACCTATGAAAAAGTGGAGACGATTCCCCTTATTGTTATTAAAAAAGACAATAACAGGGAACAGTTTGACCGGTCAAAAATTGAAGCGGGAATTTTGCGGGCCTGCCATAAACGGCCCATATCCGCCAATCAGATTAATATGCTGGTGGATGAAATTGAGACGGAAGTGTTTAACCGGGAGGAAAAAGAGATTTCCAGCGCAGTTATCGGTGAGATTGTCATGGATAAGCTAAAGGACATTGAAGCGGTAGCCTATGTCCGGTTTGCTTCGGTATACCGGGAATTTAAGGATGTCAATACTTTTATGGACGAGCTGAAAAAAATATTGGACAAATAAAGGAAAAGTGAAACTATTTATGAAACATTATTTATTTCCAGATGAACAGATAACTTCTACATACGCCATTGACTTTGAAGGGTATTATAAAAAAGGATACCGGGGGCTGATATTTGATATTGACAATACCCTGGTGCCCCATGGCCATCCGGCGGACAAACGGGCGGTAAAACTGTTTCGGCGTCTTGGGGAACTGGGCTTTCAGTGGGTGTTTCTCTCCAATAACAAGGAGTTGCGGGTAAAGACTTTCCAGGAAAAGGTTGGGGGAAAATACATTTTTAAGGCGGGAAAACCCAAACCGGGAAATTACAAAAAGGCAATGGAGTGGATGGGAACGGATGCATCCACCACTCTTTTTGTGGGGGATCAGATTTTTACCGATGTGATGGGGGCAAATCTGGCAGGGATTCAAACCATTCTGGTGGAGCCTATTGACCCCAAAGAGGAGATTCAGATTATCTTAAAGCGCTATCCAGAAAAGCTGGTTCTCTTTTTCTACCGTTATTATCGGAAGAAACTGGGCAGGCGCCAATAAATTTTTATATTTTTCAAAATTTTTCAAAAAATATATTGACAAAACACAATTTGTGCTGTATTATAATTAATGTGCTTGAGGGAAAGCACAAAAGAAATGCGATAGTGGCGTAGTTGGTAACGCGCGACCTTGCCAAGGTCGAGACCGCGGGTTCGAGCCCCGTCTATCGCTCTTATAAAAACTTCCGAGATGTTCGGAAGTTTTTTTCTTTTTATGTACAGGCCCACATAAGGAAATTTGCTGCTGACGCAGCATGTGGGCCGCACGGCGAGCAGGGAGAAAATCTTCCCTGCCCAATTCTACAGGGGGAAAACATGCATATTTTAATTATTGAAGATGAGCCTGATATCCGCCAGGAATTAAAACAGCTTTTGGAAAATGCACTGTACCAGGTGACTGTATTGGGAGATTTTAATAATCTAAGGGAAGAAATTTTAAATATGAATCCGGATCTTGTCCTTTTGGATGTAAACCTTCCAGGTGCATCCGGTTTTGAAGTGTGCAAAGAACTTCGGGTAATTTCCCAGGTCCCGGTGATTTTTGTTACGGGGAGGACAGATTCTATGGACGAGTTAAAGGGAATGCTGCAGGGCGGGGACGATTACATTACAAAGCCTTTTCATCCCCCGGTGCTCCTGGCCCACATTGCCGCTGTTTTAAAGCGGTGTCCCAGGGAAGAAAAAATGACGGACATCCACAAAGGCGTGGAGTTTGACAGGGCCCGGGGCTGTGTGGCTTATCAGGGGAGGCAGGCGGACTTGTCCAGAAATGAGTTAAAGATTTTGTCCTGCCTTTTTCAGCATAAAAATCAGATTGTCTCCCGAATAGAGTTGGTGGAATATCTGTGGGATGAGCAGGTTTTTATTGACGACAATGCTTTAAGCGTGAATGTGACAAGGCTCCGCAGCAAGTTAGAGGATATTGGGGTCCATGATTTTATTCAGACAAAGCGGGGAATGGGGTATCGGATATGAGGTTCCTTGATTACCTGAAAGATAAATTATTGTTGTGTATCCTTCATGGGGTCTGTATGGGGCTTTTAACAATATTTTTGCGTCTTACGTCATATCCTTTGGACTACTGCGCCATTATACTTTTGTGCTGGTGTCTGATTCTTTTTTTGTGGCTCTTTGCCCGGTATTTTTCCCGGAAAACTTATTTTAATAAACTTATTTCCATTACGGATAACTTAGATAAGAGGTATCTTTTGGGAGAGTTAATGCCGGTATCTTTTTCCCTGGAGGACAGGCTGTATAGGGAGATTATCCGAAAATCCAACAAATCCGTGATTGAGCGCATCCGTAAAATAGAGGATGAAAAGAGAGAGTACCGGGAATATATTGAGAGCTGGGTACATGAAATTAAGGCTCCTATTACAGCCATTGAACTAAACTGCACCAATAACAGGGATGAACGGGGGCGTTACATTGCCGCTGAAAACCGGAAGGTGGAAAATTATGTGGATATGGCCCTTTACTATGCCCGTTTGGACGAGGTGTACAAGGATTATATCATCCTGGAGACAGATCTTTCGAAAGCGGCAAATGATGTTTTCATGAAAAATAAGGATTATTTGATTATGAGCCGGATACAGGCGGAAGTGGACTGCCCGGACAAGGTTTTTACAGATAAAAAGTGGATAGAGTTTATTTTAAACCAGTTGGTGCAAAACAGTGCGAAATACAGCAAAGGGAATGCCCATATCCGGATTTCCACTGAGAAGGGCCGGCAGGGGGTGCTTTTAAAAGTCAGGGATAACGGTATAGGGATTAAGAAAGAGGAATTGCCCCGGATATTTGAGAAGGGGTTTACCGGGACAAACGGAAGGGAGGTAAAGCGCTCCACAGGCATGGGGCTTTATCTGTGCGAAAGGCTTTGCGAAAAGCTTGGGATTTCCATTTCTGCTTCCTCCCTGGAGGGGGAGTGGACGGAAGTGGTTTTGGAATTTCCCATAAGCACATATTTGGCGGATTACAGAAGTTAAATTCTTATCTTTCAAAACTGTAATGTAAATGAAAGAGAATCCTATACCATCCATATGGATTTCCTGTTATAGTAATAGGGAATTATATGGACAGGAGTGAAGAAAATGATACGCATTTGCGATGTGGAAAAATATTACGGCAGCGGCAGCCATGTGACAAAGGCGGTGGACCGGGTAAGTTTTACGGTGGAGACAGGGGAATTTATCGGGGTGATGGGGGCTTCCGGCTCCGGAAAAACCACTCTTTTAAATATGCTCTCCACCATTGATCATGTGACTGCGGGACATATTTTTTACGATGAGGAGGATATTACGGAACTGTCGGAAGATAAACTTTCAGAGTTTCGGAAAAATAACCTGGGATTTGTCTTTCAGGATTACAATCTTTTGGATACCCTTACCGTAGAGGAGAATATTGTCCTTGCCATGACACTGCACAAAAAGGGAAAAGAGAAGGTAAAAAAGGAATGTGATGATTTGCTCAGACTCCTTGGAATTTCCCAGGTGAGGGATAAATTTCCCTATGAGATTTCCGGGGGACAAAAGCAGCGCTGTGCCTGTGCCAGGGCACTGGCAAACCATCCCCGGCTTCTTTTGGCGGATGAGCCTACCGGGGCTCTGGATTCCAAGGCAGCCCAGACGCTTTTGGAGACTTTTACTGATATGAATAAACGCTTTGGGGCGACTATTTTTATGGTGACCCACGATGCTTTTTCCGCCAGCTATTGCAGCCGCATTCTCTTTTTAAAGGACGGAAAAATTTTTCATGAGCTGATTGCCGGGGAGAACGGGCGCCGGGCATTTTTAAATGAAATTTTAGATGTCTTGTCCCTGACGGGAGGTGAATTTCAAAATGATGTTTAAATTGGCGGTTCAAAATGTCAGGCGTTCGGCAAGGGATTATCTGGTGTATTTTTTTACTATGGCGGTGGTGACGGCCTTGATGTTTTCCTTTAACACCCTTTTATTTTCCAGGGATTTACTGAATATGTTTGAGACTGCCGGAATTATGGAGGTTATGATTGGGCTTGCCACATTTTTTATTCTTCTGATTATAGCTTGGCTTATCAATTACATGGTTCGCTTTATATTGGAAAAAAGAAGCCGGGAATTCGGAATTTATCTTTTGATTGGGTTTAAAAAGAAGGAGATTGCAAAGCTTTATATCCGGGAAAACCTTATCTTTGGGGCGGGAGCTTTTGCAGCAGGTCTTGTATTTGGAATTTTGCTTCAGCAGATTTTAATGTCTGTTTTTTATGCCATGGTGCAGATGGATTATCACCTGCATTTGGAATTTAACAAAAACAGCCTTTTGATGACGTTTTCGTGTTATTTCTTTTGTTATCTTCTGGCGCTTTTCCGCTGTAAAAGAAGGTTTAAAAAAATGAATATCCACGATTTGATGGACAGCCAGAAAAAGAATGAAGAGATAAAAGAAAGCCATGAGAGGGGAAAACGGGTGCTTTTGCCGGTTTCCCTGGTGTTTTTTGTGATATTCGGGTTATTTTTGTTCTGTTACAAAAACTGGGACACCGGGGTTTTAGTCCTGTTTCTTGTAGGCCTTGTCCTTGTGATTTATCTTTTTTACACCGGGGTTTCCGCATGGATATTCTGCTATTTAAGGGAGAGAAGAGACGGGATGTACCGGGGGAATACCCTGTTTTTGCTGCGCCAGTTTTCCGCAAAGATTAGAACCATGAGTTTTACCATGGGAAGTCTTACCGCACTGTTTACCCTGGCACTTTTGGGAAGTGCCGTGGCCTTTATGTTTAACCATTTCCAGAGTGAAATCCTTAAGGATAAATATCCTTTTGACCTGCAGATAAACAGTTGTGACCCTGAGGATGATTTTCGCAGGGAAATGGAACTTTTGGAAAAAGAAGCGGATGTGGAGGAGTATTACAGGTACTGTATCTATGAAAACGGAACAAACCAGATGAATACATGGCTGTACACTCATTTGAGATTGTTTGGCAGGGAGTATCTGAAAGAGGATAACACACCGGATTTTGAGAAAATTAAAGAGAACGGTGCTTACTGTGGCTTGGATACTTACATGTGCCTTTCGGATTATAACCATCTCAGAAAAATGATTGGGCTTTCTGAAATCACTTTGGAAGAAAATGCCTATGCCATTCACCTGA
>Ga0137307_101946_pt1 | contig 15662 bp, 16 predicted proteins | sample NAcewD2O_March_2_FD_97180 | JGI IMG/M metagenome (GOLD analysis project Ga0137307, IMG submission 97180) | Mouse cecal microbial communities from Vienna, Austria - N-Acetylglucosamine amended D2O_March | ecosystem: Host-associated > Mammals > Digestive system > Large intestine > Cecum | place...
TTCCCTGGAATATTCCGGATATCTGGCAGAAGATAAAGAGTATAAGGACATCCTGATCGACAGCAATACCATGGGGGTAGAGGCTACAGCCCAGTATCTGGCCGTAGCCGCCCGGATGAAGTTCGGACTGCCCCAGGTGTGACCTGTAACAACTAAAGCAAAGCGGTGTGAAAAGGTGATTGATTGGTGTGAAGGGATGGTACAGCATATGATAAAATTAGTTGCAAGCGATCTGGACGGAACACTGCTTCAGAACGGAGCGCAGGAACTGACGCCCCGTGCCATTGAACTGGTGCGGAGGCTGACGGAGAAGGGAATCGTGTTTGTCGCTTCCAGCGGCCGCCAGTATGACAATGAAGTAAATCTTTTTCAGCCTGTGAAGGATCAGATTTCCTATATCGCGGAGAACGGCTCCATCTGTATCCATGAAGGAAAGGTGATCTCCCGCACAGTGATCGCTCCGGAGCTGATCCGGCAGATCATCGATGAAGTGAAAAAGGACGGGAAGTTTGAGATCGTCGTATCCCGGGAGGATGCCTGCTTTATCGAAGACAATGATCCGGATTTTGTGGACCATATTGTCAACGTCATGAAAAATACCACACGGATTGTAAAGGATGTCCGGGAGGTAGAAGGCCCCATTCTGAAGATCGCTATCTGTAATATGAAGGACGGTCCGCATATCATAGACAAATATCTTCATTATCTGAAAGAAAAGTTCAGCACAGAGATTAAAGTGGTGACATCAGGAAATATCTGGATTGATTTTATTGCTCCTGGGACCAATAAAGGGACCGCTCTGCTCAAGCTCCTGGATGTGCTGCAGATCAGGCCAGAGGAATGTATGGCCTTCGGCGATCAGTATAATGATGTGGAGATGCTGCAGACTGTGGGAACCAGCTATGCCATGTCCAATTCCGCACCGGGAATTTCGTATTACTCTACCTATGTGACCGATTCAGTGGAGGATGTGCTGGAGGATCTTTTGGGAACTCTTGATGATAATACTGACTGACAGAAGAAAGAGAAAAGGTGTGTTAATAATCATGGAAGATTATTTGACACACCTTTCATATACTTATAACATCCATTTTTTATATTCTGTCCAGATCATCCATCAGAAACTTTATGACTTTTTCTTCGAAAAAAACTGTCGATATTTTTTTTGATGTCTTCAGGTTTCAGATATTTTGACAGATAGCCCTCAGGCTTTAAAGGAATGACGTTTTTTACACTTTCAGAATCAACCCGGCCTGTCAGGAAGAAAACCGGAAGCTCTGCAAGTGAATCATCGGAACGGATCATTTCCAATACCTGCCTGCCGTCACAGACCGGCATCTCGTAGTCAAGCATAACCAGATCAGGCCTGTTCAGAGTGATGGAACGGATTGCCGCAACCCCGGAGGTAGCCATAGCGATCTCATAATCCTCTTCCAATAATTGTTTTATTCCCTGGCGCATCGTCACAGAATCGTCTACTACAAGTATTTTTTGCTTTTCATCTGCTTTGCTGGCTTCCCTCTGCGTAAGATAATCTTCGATTTCGGATATTGCATTTTCTGAGCTGATTGCATTTCCCACTCCGTTTTGGAGCAGATGCGGTGCAACGGCACAAAATGCGAAATATCCTGCGCCAGTATCGAACAGCAGGCTGACCTGAGGATTTTCATTTTTAAATATATTTTGGAACTGCTCATAGTTGAGGAGATTTTCCTCCTGCATTTCCTGCAGATCCACGTCTGGCAGATGTTCCCTGATGCGTCCGACAAACTGCTGTGCCGTATATCTGGCAGCATTGACCAATATAGAATCCAGCTTATTTGTCTGGAGTCCGAGGACCTTTCCTACGGTATTGATCAGCAGCTTTTCTTCAAAGACAAGTATGATTTCCCATTTTTCATTCTGCTTTGTACCATAGACCAGACGGTAATATACCCCTTTACCAAACTTTTCTCCGCCATAGACATCGCTGATCATGCTGGACTCCAGCTGAAACATATCATATATAAGCTGAATGATCGTTTTCTGCATGGCATCTAATTCATCGCTTGGGAGCAGGTTTCCCCACTTGCTGCTGTCTTCTCCTGCTATTGCACGGTCTTCCGTCAGAGTATGCCCGATCAGCCAGCCGGCACAGACCCCCAGAAAATGATCAACAGCTTCAGGGGAATAGTCTGAGCGCTCCAGTTCCTCCTCCAATGCCGGAAGTGTCTTATTTCGAAAACAGGCATGGATATGCTTATGGATCTGAATGTCATTATAATGAATAGATTCCATATATTCTTCTTCATCTGCAAAATGCTTTATGGCATGATCCTTGAAGAACTTAATCCCTTCATGGCATGCCCACTGGCTTTTCTTTTCTTCCTCGGTGAATGTGAAGAGTTTATTGATGATCTTGAATAGACGGTGATGTTCCTTATCGATCGTCTCCACTCCGATATTAAACTCTTCCTTCCAAATCAATTGATTTTCCATAATGAAATGATTCTCCTTTGCTCCTTCCATAATTTTGATTTTTGGAACCGTTTCTATGCAGGTCTGCATACAATATCATATTATTATGAAAACAGGGTTATTGTTCATATGCTTTGGGAGCGGGCAGCAGAGAAAAGGTTACTGTTCACGGTGCCTTGCACCTTGCTGCAAGGCATCCGGTCGGCAAAATAGCGGTTGCATGCATCCAGCCCCTCGCCGTCAGGCGACTTTTCAACGAGAAAAGAGGGGGAGAAATGATTCCTTTCAGAAAAAGGTTGATTTTACTGGGAAATAGTGTTATACTTGACGACAGTTACATAAGGAACCCGACGGAAGAGTGAACGAAAGTTCACTCTTCTTTGTTGGAGAAAAGCATTTTTTCAGGAAAGGAAGTTACAGCGTGTCAAGACGAGAAGACTATGAGAGCAGAACGGAAGAACTTTTGGAGCCGATCGTGGCGGAAGCCGGATTTGAGCTTGTAGATGTAGAATATGTAAAGGAGGCAGGGACCTGGTATCTGCGGGCCTATATCGATAAGCCGGGAGGGATTACGGTGGATGACTGTGAAGTGATCAGCCGGAAGTTTTCGGATATACTGGATGAAAAAGACTATATCGAAGACAGCTATATCTTTGAAGTGAGTTCTCCGGGGCTGGGGAGGCCCTTGAAGAAGGAGAAGGATTTCCAGAGGAGCCTGGGGGAGGACGTGGAGATCCGCACCTACCGTCCCATTGACGGACAGAAGGAATTTGGAGGGGTCTTGAAAGCATTTGATAAGAACACCGTGACCATTGCCTACGAGGAGGACGCACAGCAGATATTCAACAGGAGCGAGATTGCGCTGATCCGTCTTGCGCTGGATTTCTGAGGCAGAGTTTGGAACGCAGGCGTGAATGAATTTGAATGGACAAGGAAGGAATCAGTCTTCCTGCTGCCGCGCCTGCGGCGGGAGGCGATACATTGTGATAGAAAGGAAAGTAAAGAAAATGAACACAGAGCTATTAGAAGCGTTGACAATTCTTGAACAGGAAAAGAACATCAGTAAGGATACCATGATGGATGCCATTGAAAATTCTCTGATCAGTGCATGCAAGAACCATTTTGGAACCTCCGATAATATTAAGGTCATTATGAACAGGGATACTTGTGACTATTCCGTATTTGCGGAAAAGGAAGTGGTGGATGAGGTGATGGACCCGGCGCTAGAGATCAGCCTGGAGGAAGCGGAGCAGATTGATTCCAGCCTGCAGCTCGGGGATGTGGCGCAGATCCGGGTGGAGTCCAAGTCCTTCGGCAGAATTGCCACCCAGAATGCTAAGAACCTGATCTTACAGAAGATTCGGGAGGAAGAGCGGAAAGTGGTCTTTGACCAGTATTTTGAAAAAGAGCGGGATATCGTGACCGGTATCGTCCAGAGATATGTTGGGAAGAATATCAGTATCAACCTGGGCAGGGCGGATGCCATGCTGACGGAAAACGAGCAGGTCAAGGGAGAGGTATTCCAGCCCACGGAGCGCATCAAGCTTTACATCGTGGAAGTGAAGAATACGCCAAAGGGGCCGAAGATCCTGGTGTCCCGGACCCATCCGGAGCTGGTGAAGCGCCTGTTTGAGGCGGAGGTGGCCGAGGTCAGCGACGGGACGGTGGAGATCAAGAGCATTGCCCGGGAGGCAGGATCCCGTACCAAGATGGCTGTGTGGTCCAATGACGACAAGGTGGATCCGGTAGGAGCCTGCGTGGGCCTGAACGGTTCCCGTGTCAATGCGGTGGTCAGCGAGCTGCGGGGGGAAAAGATCGACATCATCAACTGGAGTGACAACCCGGCGCTTCTGATCGAGAATGCATTGAGCCCGGCGAAGGTCATTTCCGTAATGGCTGATCCGGATGAGAAGTCGGCCAGCGTCATCGTGCCGGACTACCAGTTGTCCCTGGCCATCGGCAAGGAAGGGCAGAACGCAAGGCTGGCGGCAAGGCTGACCGGATATAAGATCGACATCAAGAGCGAGACGCAGGCGATCGAGTCGGGAGAATTGCCGGCGGATTACATGGATCAGATGGAAATGATGGATGAAGACGGCTATGTTGGGGAATACGAACAGTATGAAGAATATGAGGACGGCTATGTGGAAGCACCTGACGGGTATGAGGAAGGCTATGGTTACGAAGCGCCTGCAGGATATGTGAGCGGCGAGCCGGCGGAAACGGATATAGAAGAGACAGAGAGGGAGTACGAGGAGGAAGTTCCGGAGATTGAATTTATAGAAACGGAGCAATGATCTTGACAGAAATTTGCATCCGTCTGAGAGGTGATATGATTGGCAAATAAACGCAAAGTACCGATGCGTAAATGTGTTGGCTGCGGAGAGATGAAACCGAAAAAGGAGCTGCTGAGAGTTCTCAGGACAGAGGATGAAGGCTTTGTTCTGGATACGACCGGAAAGAAAAACGGCCGGGGGGCATATATTTGTTATTCCAGGGACTGTTTTCAGAAGGCAGTGAAAAATAAAGGGTTGGAGCGCTCCTTTAAGCAGGCGGTTCCTGCGGAAGTTTATGGACATCTGGAAAAGGAGATGGAAGAGATTGGGACAGGATAAGGTGCTTTCGCTGGTCGGCCTGGCTACGAAAGCAGGAAAAACGGTCAGCGGGGAATTTATGACAGAACGGGAAGTAAAATCCGGCCGCGCTGCATTGGTCATTCTGGCAGAGGATTCATCCGAAAATACCAGGAAGAAGTTTTGCAATATGTGCGAATATTATGAAGTGCCAATTTATATTTACGGAGATAAAGATACCTTAGGGCATGCAATGGGAAAGGAATTCCGTGCATCTCTGGCGATATTGGACGAAGGATTTGCTGACGGGATTCAAAAACAGATGAAGCTGAATGATAGACAATTGCATAAAGGAGGTAGTATTTGACTATGGGTAAAATGAGAGTACATGAGCTGGCAAAGGAGCTGGGATTAGAAAATAGAGCATTACTGGATATACTGGCAAAGAAAAAAGTAGAGGTGAAAAATCATATGAATTCCCTGGAGGAATCCGTTGTCTCGGATCTCCGCAGGGAGTTCGGGAAGAAACCGGCCAGTGTGCCAGGTGCGGCAAAGCCGGCAGAAAAAGCGGAGACGGCGCCGAAGAAAGCAGAAGCGCCGGTGAGGACAGAGAAACCCGCAAGGGCGGAAGCACCGGTGAAAGCAGAGGCGGCTGAAAGGACGGTTCCTCCGGCACCGTCAGAAAAGAAAGAGGAAGCCGCACCGTCAGCGGAAGAGACAGCAGTGCCGAAAAAGAAAAAGATTGTTCAGATCTTCCGTCCTCAGAATGCAAAAAATCCGGGAAGGATGTCTGCAGGACGGCCGGGGGCGGAGAGACGTCCTCAGGGACGTCCCCAGGGAACAGAGAGACGTCCGTCAGGACAGCAGTCCGGAGAACGGCGCGTCCAGGGACAGCCTGCCGGAGGAAACCGTCCTCAGGGACGACTTCAAGGGACAGTGAGACGTCCTCAGGAAGCCGCACAGGCACGGGAGGCATCCATGCCGAAACAGGAGATGGTTTCCAGCCGTCCCGTTTCTGAGGAACAGGGTACGAAGTCAGTACAGCCTCAGGATGCTTTGAATCCGAAGGTACAAAGCCAATCTGTCCGGAGTTCTCAGGAGGTACAGGTACAAAAGGAAGGAATGCAGGAAGTAAAAGGAAACGCAGGGGAAGAACAGATGAAAAATAGACGTTCGCAGGATAGCAACGTACAGGAAAACAGCCAGAATGCAAATGCACGCGGCATGCAGAATCAGCGTCCAAGGCAGGGGGCAGGCCAGGGAGCACAGTCCCAGGGCAATCGAGAGGGAGGACGTTTTGGCGGCAACAGCCAGGGCGGGCGTTCTCAGGAAGGCGGCCGCATGAACCGGGATGGCCAGGGGGCACGTCCGGGAAGACGGGATGGTTCCCGCCCCCAGGGAGAAGGTCAGAGAGACCGTTTCGGCGGACGTTCCCAGGGAGAAGGCCAGAGAGACCGTTTTGGCGGACGTTCTCAGGGAGAAGGCCAGAGAGACCGTTTCGGCGGACGTTCTCAGGGAGAAGGCCAGAGAGACCGCTTCGGCGGACGTTCCCAGGGAGAAGGTCAGAGAGACCGTTTCGGCGGACGTTCCCAGGGAGGCGGCCAGGGAGACCGCTTCGGCGGACGTTCTCAGGGAGGCGGCCAGGGAGACCGTTTCCCGCGCGGAGACCGTGATAGAGACCGCAGCGGCCAGTCCTTCGGCGGCGGACAGCGCCCGTCGGGAAGGCCCGGAGCACGCAGGGATGACCGGGATGGGATTCCTACACCTATGGTAGAGCAGCAGAAGAGCCAGCGGAATAAAGGAAAAGATAAAGAGAAAGACTATAAGAAAAAAGAACTTCGGGATTCGGAATTTGAAAGTAAGGGCAAAAAGGGAAAGAAGCAGAAACCGGTCACAGAGACGAAAAAACCGCAACAGAAGGCTGCGCCGGTGGAAGAGATCAAGCAGATCATCCTTCCGGAGCTTCTGACCATCAAAGAGCTTGCGGATAAGATGAAAATCGTTCCGTCCATTATTGTAAAGAAGCTCTTTATGCAGGGAAAAGTAGCCACTGTCAATCAGGAGATCGATTATGATACGGCGGAAGAAATTGCAATGGAATTTGATGTCCTGTGCGAGAAGGAAGAAGTGGTGGATGTCATCGAAGAGCTTCTGAAGGAGGACGAAGAGGACGAAAGCACTATGGTGAAGCGGCCGCCGGTCGTATGTGTCATGGGACACGTAGACCACGGAAAGACATCCCTTCTGGATGCCATCCGCCATACCAACGTGATTGACCGGGAGGCCGGCGGTATCACCCAGCATATCGGAGCTTACGTGGTGGAAGCAAACGGCGAGAAGATCACATTTTTGGATACTCCGGGACACGAAGCGTTTACCGCCATGCGTATGCGTGGAGCCAACTCCACGGATATCGCGATTCTTGTCGTGGCGGCGGACGACGGTGTCATGCCCCAGACCGTAGAGGCGATCAACCATGCCAAGGCGGCAGGGATTGAGATCATCGTTGCGATCAATAAGATCGATAAGCCCAGCGCGAACATCGAGCGTGTGAAACAGGAGCTGACAGAATACGAACTGATCGCAGAGGACTGGGGCGGAAGCACGGTCTTTGTACCGGTATCCGCGCACACTGGAGAGGGAATCTCCGATCTGCTGGAAATGATCCTTCTGACGGCAGAGGTACTGGAGCTTAAAGCCAATCCGAAGCGTGAGGCGCGCGGTCTTGTGATCGAGGCCCAGCTGGATAAGGGCAAGGGTTCTGTGGCGACGGTCCTTGTACAAAAAGGAACCCTTCATGTGGGAGACGCCATCGCGGCAGGCTCCGCCCACGGAAAAGTCCGTGCGATGATGGACGACAAGGGAAGGCGTGTGAAGGAAGCAGGCCCGTCCAAGCCGGTAGAGATCCTGGGTCTCAACGACGTGCCAAAGGCCGGGGAGATCTTCGTGGGATGCGCAACGGAAAAAGAGGCGCGTAACTTCGCGGAAACCTTCATTTCCCAGAATAAGATGAAGCTTCTGGAAGAGACCAAGTCCAAGATGTCGCTGGATGATCTATTCTCCCAGATCAAGGAGGGTAATCTGAAAGAGCTGAATATCGTTGTCAAAGCAGATGTCCAGGGTTCTGTGGAAGCATTGAAGCAAAGCCTCTTAAAGCTGTCCAACGATGAGGTTGTGATCAAGATCATCCACGGCGGCGTGGGAGCCATCAACGAATCCGACGTGACTCTCGCATCCGCTTCCAATGCTATCATCATCGGCTTTAACGTAAGGCCGGATGCCACCGCAAAGGAGATTGCGGACCATGAAGGCGTGGACCTGCGTCTGTACAGAGTCATCTACAATGCCATTGAGGATGTGGAAGCGGCCATGAAGGGCATGCTGGATCCAATCTTTGAGGAAAAGGTACTGGGTCATGCGGAAGTGCGGCAGACCTTCAAGGCGTCCGGTATAGGAACCATTGCGGGCGCATATGTGCAGGATGGTATTTTTGAGCGGAACTGTTCCGTTCGGCTCACCCGCGACAATGTGGTGATGTTTGACGGTCCGCTGGCATCCCTGAGACGTTTTAAGGATGATGTCAAGGAAGTACGTTCCGGATACGAATGCGGTTTTGTATTTGAAAATTACAACGACATCCAGGAAGGCGACTCCGTGGAAGCTTACAAGATGGTGGAAGTGGAGAGAAAATAAATAACAGATCAGAAATGGAATTGGGAATAAAAAGGAGCAGTTATGAGAAAAAACAGTATTAAAAATACGAGAGTCAATGCAGAGGTCCAGCGGGAACTGAGTAACATACTGCGCGGAGGCATCAAAGACCCCAGGGTCGCACCCATGACTTCCGTGGTAGCTGTTGAAGTGGCTCCCGACCTGAAGACCTGCAAAGCATATATCAGCGTACTCGGAGACCGTAAGGCGCAGGAAGACACGCTTGACGGACTTCGAAGCGCGGAGCGGTATATCCGCCGCGAACTGGCAAGGACGATCAACATGAGAAATACACCGGAGATCCAATTCGTACTGGATCAGTCGATCGAGTACGGAGTGAGTATGAGCAAAAAGATTGATGAGCTGACCAGAGATTTGAAAGATGGGGAAGAAGAATGAATATAAGTTTATCAGAGCTTTTAAATGGAAAGAAATCAGTGGCCCTGGGCGGACATATCCGTCCGGACGGCGACTGTGTAGGCTCCTGTATGGGACTGTATCTGTATCTTAGGGAACAGTATCCGCAGATTGATACGGATGTATATCTGGAATACATTCCGGAAGCCTACCGTTTCATCCGGGATACAGAGAAGGCACGCCATGAGATCACGCCCGGGCAGGTATATGACCTGTTTATCTGTCTGGATTGCGGAGACGAGGAGAGACTCGGGTTTGCCGCGCCGCTGTTTGAGGCTGCCGGCCAGACCTGCTGCATAGACCATCATGCCAGCAACAGGTCCTTTGCGGACTATAATGAGATCGAGGCGGATGCCAGTTCGACCTCTGAGCTGGTATACCATCTGCTGGACCAGGAAAAGATCAGCCAGGCTTGTGCGGAAGCACTCTATATGGGAATCGCACATGACACAGGCGTATTCAGGTATTCCTGTACCAGTCCGGAAACCCTGGAAGCGGCGGCAGGGCTGTTGCGTAAAGGGATCGATGGAAGTGAGATCGTGGAAAAGACTTTTTATGAAAAGACCTATGTGCAGAACCAGATCTTAGGTCTGGCATTGCTGGAGAGCATCTTGATCCTTGACAAGCGTTGCATCGTGACATGGATCACAAAAAAGAACATGGCGTTTTTTGAAGCTGTTCCTGCGGATATGGATGGTATCGTAAATCAGCTCAAACAGACGAAAGGAATGGAGGTAGCGCTGTTCCTGTATGAAATCGACACGCAGCTTTTTAAAGTCAGCCTTCGTTCCAGGGATAAGGTGGATGTGAGTAAGATTGCTACATATTTCGGAGGCGGCGGCCATGTGAAGGCAGCCGGATTTACAATGGCAGGGACTGTTCACGATGTGGTCAATAACGTGAGCCACCAGATCGCCCTGCAGCTGGACGGAGCCTGCTGATGTGGAATGGAATTTTAAATATTTACAAAGAAAAGGGCTATACATCCCATGATGTGGTGGCGAAGCTGCGGGGGATCGTAAAGCAGAAAAAGATCGGACATACGGGAACACTGGATCCGGATGCGGAAGGCGTGCTTCCTGTCTGTCTGGGAAAAGCAACCCGGCTGTGTGATATGCTGACGGATCAGAGCAAGACCTATGAGACCGTGCTTTTACTTGGAAAGACAACGGATACGCAGGATATCACCGGGCAGATCCTGGAGGAAGGAGAGACCGGGCATCTGACAGAGGAAGAGGTCCGCACCTGTATTATGGGATTTATGGGAGAATATGCACAGCTTCCGCCCATGTATTCTGCCTTGAAGGTGAATGGAAAGAAGCTTTATGAGCTGGCCCGTCAGGGAATCGAGGTGGAGAGGAAGAAACGAAACGTAACAATCCATGAGATCTCGATTCAGGAAGTTTCACTTCCACGGGTCCGGATGCGGGTGCATTGTTCCAAAGGGACTTATATCCGGACCTTATGCCATGATATCGGCAGAGAACTGGGCTGCGGAGGGTGTATGGAAGCCCTCCTTCGGACGCAGGCAGGATGCTTTGAACTGAAAGACAGCATGAAGCTGGGGAAAGTGGAAGAATCCTGCGCAGAGGGGAATCTGTCCCGGGTGCTTCTGCCGGTGGACGCGGTGTTTGGGCACCTGAAAGAGGTCCGGATCCTGAAAGACTATCAGAACCTGGCTTACAACGGGAATCCATTTTCCGAAAGCCAGATCGGGCAGGAGCCGGACATCCCGGAAGGAGAAAGCCGTTTCCGGCATGGGGAACAGGTGCGGGTTTATGACCGAGAGCGTCATTTTATCGGAATCTATCGGTATCATGCGGGGAAACAGGTATTCCGTGTTGAGAAGATGTTTCTGGACACAGAGGCGGCGGAGGATTGACATGCGGTATTTGACAGAGATTCATTCTTATCAGAGTGAAAAGCCCTCGGCGGTGACACTGGGAAAATTCGAGGGACTTCACAGAGGGCATCAAAAGCTGATCAGCAAGGTCAAGGAATATGCGTCGGAGGATGTGGAAAGCATCGTCTGTGCGTTTGATATGGGAAAATCTTCCCTTTTGACGGCACGGGAGAAACGAGAACGGCTGCGGTCCGAAGTGGATTTTATGATCGCCTGCCCCTTTACCAGGGAGCTGCGGGAGATGGAGGCAGAAGACTTTATCCGTCAGATATTGGCAGAGAGGTTCCGTGCGGCATACGTGGTGGTGGGGACAGATTTCCGTTTCGGCCATGAGAAACGCGGGGATGTGGATATGCTGGCAAGATATGCGGATACCTATGGATATCATCTGGATGTGATAGAGAAGGAGCGGTACCGGGACCGGGTCATCAGCAGCACGTATGTCCGGGAGGCACTTGGTGAAGGCAGAGTGGACCTGGCCAGGGATTTGCTTGGCTATCCCTATCAGATCACCGGAAGGGTGGAGCATGGAAAGCGGCTGGGACGGACACTGGGCTTTCCGACTATGAATGTAGCGCCCCCTCCAGAAAAAATCCTGCCCAGGTTCGGCGTCTATGCCTGCCGGATACAGGTGGGAGACGCATACTATCCGGGCATCGGGAACCTGGGAGTGAAGCCGACTGTGGTGGAGGAAGCAAGAGTCCTGGCAGAGGCCTATGCGTTTGACTTTGCCGGAGATGTATATGGAAAAGAGGTTACGGTGGAATTTCATGCCTTTGAACGTCCGGAGCAGAAGTTCGGCTCTGTGGAGGAGTTAAAAGCCCGGGTGGATGCGGATATCCGTTTTGGGCGCGAATATTTTTCACATTCCGGACTGTAATTAAGAAAGAATCATATAAGGCTGGAAATTTTTACGCAGAGAAAGTGTTGGGGAAATACAAATGAGTGTTACGAATATCATTTCGTTGTTTGGAGGACTTGGAATGTTCCTGTTCGGGATGAAGCTGATGAGCGACGGACTGGAACAGGTGGCAGGCGCAAGGATGCGGTCCATCCTGGAATTTTTTACGCAGAACCGTTTTATCGGGATGATCGTGGGACTGGTTTTTACCGGGATCATACAGTCTTCCAATGCAACTACGGTGATGGTGGTCAGCTTTGTCAATTCCGGGCTGATGCAGCTTTCCCAGGCTGCGGGTCCGATTCTGGGCGCCAACATCGGCACTACGGTGACCGGTCAGCTGATCGCGTTCAACCTGGCGGAGATCGCCCCGCTGTTTGTCATTATCGGCGCGGTGATGTATATGTTTTTTGAGAACCAGAATGTGAAAAAGATTGGAATCGTTTTGCTGGGATTCGGAATCCTTTTCATGGGGCTGAGTACCATGGGAGAAAGAATGACCGGTCTGCAGGATTCTCCGCAGATTGTGGAACTGCTGCAGTCTATGCGGAATCCAATGGTGGCGATCATGCTGGGATTTGTGGTAACAGCTGTGCTGCAGAGCGCTTCTGCTTCGGTGGGGATCATCATACTGATGGCTGCACAGGGGCTGCTGGCCTTTGAAATCTGCTTTTTCCTGATCTTGGGCTGCAACATGGGATGCTGCATTTCTGCGCTGCTTGTCAGCCTGAACGGAAATAAAGATGCGAAGCGTGCCGCATGGATTCATTTGCTGTTTAATATCATCGGCTCTTTGATCGTGTTCACCATGCTGATGGTTGCTCTGAGGCCGATCTGTGATCTCTTTATGAGAATATCCGGAAATGATGTGGGGCGTGCGGTAGCCAATGCGAATACGCTGATCAAGGTGTTTGAAGTGGTGCTGCTGTTTCCGTTTATGGGCTGGATTGAGAGACTGACATATGTCATCATACCGGGTGAGGATGCGGTACAGGAGGAGACACATAAACTGAAATATATAAATAAGTCGATCTCCGCGGCGACTGCCGTGATCGATGCAATCCATGAGATGCAGCACATGGGTGAGCTGGCAAAGGAAAACCTGCGGGTCAGCATGGACGCCCTGTGCAGCCCTGACCAGGAAAAAATTGAGGAGGTCTACGAGCGGGAGCAGTATATTGACTATCTGAACCAGGAGATCACCGCGTACCTTGTGCAGATCAACGGGCTGGACATCCCTATGGCCGATGGAAAGATGGTCGGCGGCCTGTTCCATGTGGTCAATGATATCGAGCGGATCGGCGATCATGCGGAGAACTTTGCAGATTCGGCAAAGCGCCGGTTTGAAAAACAGATCCCGTTCAGTGAAAAGGCTGTCAAGCAGATGCAGGAGATGACGGAGATGGTGCTCCGGCAGCTGGATTATGCGTTTAATATGTTTTCGAACCAGAGCCTGGAGTATATGCGTGAGATCCTCCGGCTGGAGGACGCCGTGGATGAGAAGGAAAAACGGCTCCGCAAGGCGCATATCAAACGGCTCACAAAAGGAAAGTGTACGCCGGAGGCCGGAGTGCTCTACTCGGATGTGATCTCCGGTCTGGAGCGTGTGGGAGATCATGCGACCAACATTGCATTTGCCCTGCGTCCGGAAAATCAGGAGGAGCTCGAGGAAGAGGAAGAGGATTAAATATGTTAAAAATTATCACTTTACAGTGAAGGGGATTCTATGTTATAGTATACGGGTATCAGACAGCCGGTGTTCAGTAAATGGAAAACTCCAACCATTACCTAATACCAGGCGTTTATTCAGAATTTCAAGGAGGAATACAACATGATCTCAGGAGAGAAAAAACAGGCAATCATCAAAGAATACGGAAGAAGCGAAGGAGATACCGGATCACCGGAGGTACAGGTAGCGATTCTGACAGCAAGGATCAACGAGCTGACTGAGCATTTCAAGGCGAATCCGAAGGATCACCACTCCAGAAGAGGTCTTCTGAAGATGGTAGGCCAGAGAAGAGGCCTGCTGGCATATCTGAAGAAGATTGACATTGAGAGATACCGTTCTCTGATCGAAAGGCTTGGATTGAGAAAATAATTTTCTGTACAATTTTATAGCTGGTAGATTCGCCCTAAGCTGATCAACGGCTTAGGGCTGTTTTTTACATTTATAAAGGAGGACAAGTGATGAGGCAGATTTCAGGCAACAAATTGTTGGTAAAAGCTTTAAAAGAAGAAGGCGTGGATACCCTGTTTGGTTATCCGGGAGCCTGTACCATCGATATCAGCGATGAATTATACAGGCAGAGCGATATCCGGGTGATCCTTCCCCGGCATGAGCAGGCGCTGGTGCATGAGGCGGATGCCTATGCAAGGACGACGGGAAGGACCGGAGTCTGTCTGGTCACCAGCGGACCGGGAGCCACCAATCTGGTGACAGGGTTGGCAACGGCCAATTATGACAGCGTGCCCCTGGTATGTTTTACCGGGCAGGTGGCGCGTCATCTCATTGGAAATGACGCGTTCCAGGAAGTGGATATTGTAGGGATCACAAGAAGCATCACCAAGTACGGTGTGACGGTCCGCAACCGGGCGGATTTGGGCAGGATCATTAAAGAAGCTTTTTATATTGCACGGACAGGCCGGCCGGGGCCGGTGCTGATTGATCTGCCCAAGGATGTGATGGCGGAGCTTGGGAGCGCGGATTATCCTAAGGATGTGAATATACGTGGCTACAAGCCCAATACCAACGTCCATATCGGGCAGCTCAAGCGCGCTATCAAGATGCTGCATAAAGCAAAGCGTCCTCTGTTTCTTGCGGGAGGAGGCGTGAATATTGCAGAGGCCAACGAACTGTTCACGGAGGTGGTGGACAAGACCGGTGTGCCGGTGATCACCACGGTCATGGGGCGGGGGGCGATTCCCACGGACCATCCGCTGTTTATCGGCAATCTGGGAATGCATGGCGCCTATGCGGCAAATATGGCGGTCAGTGAGTGCGACCTTCTGTTTTCCATCGGCACCCGGTTCAATGACCGGATCACTGGTAAGCTCCATGCCTTTGCTCCCAACGCAAAGATTGTTCATATTGATATCGACACCGCATCTATTTCCAGAAATATTTCCGTGGATATACCGATCGTGGCGGATGCGAAAGAAGCGGTCATCAAGATGAAGGAGTATGTTGAAAGCTGCAATACCAAAAAATGGCTTAAGGAGATTGAAGGCTGGAAACAAGAGCACCCGCTGGCTATGCGTCCTCATAAGAGCCTGGGCCCGGTGGATATACTGGACGAGATGAACCGCCAGTTTGAGGAGGCCATTGTGGTGACGGACGTAGGACAGCACCAGATGTTCGCCGCCCAGTATACGGAGATCACAGCGAAAAAGAAGCTCATCATGTCCGGCGGTTTGGGAACGATGGGCTATGGATTTCCGGGAGGTATCGGGGCCAGGCTCGGCAATCCGGATACTCCGGTCATTGTGATCTCCGGCGACGGTGGGATGCAGATGAATATTCAGGAGTTTGCCACCGCAGTGCTGGAAGAGCTTCCTGTCATTGTCTGCGTATTCAATAATACCTACCTGGGGATGGTGCGGCAGTGGCAGAAGCTGTTTTACGGAAAGCGCTATGGTATGACGGATCTGCGCGCCGGCGCGCTGACCCGCAGGACCGGCGGAGAGGAGAAGCCGGTCTATA
>Ga0137307_101948_pt1 | contig 15646 bp, 14 predicted proteins | sample NAcewD2O_March_2_FD_97180 | JGI IMG/M metagenome (GOLD analysis project Ga0137307, IMG submission 97180) | Mouse cecal microbial communities from Vienna, Austria - N-Acetylglucosamine amended D2O_March | ecosystem: Host-associated > Mammals > Digestive system > Large intestine > Cecum | place...
ACCGCAGGAGAACTGGTGGGAGATATTTTTATGGTTTTCTATTTTCTGTATTTTATCACTCTCTGCGGATTTGTGCTGTATCAGACTTCTTTGCTGGTACTGGTATGGCTGCTGCCGGAAGGTTCGGAATTCTGGGTGAATCTGCTGCTGCTGGCCCTTGCGGCTTATGGAACCGTTCGCGGCATTGAAGGCAGAGCCAGAGTTTATGAAATTATTTTCTGGTTTCTGGGGATTCCTCTGCTGGTCATGCTGATTCTGGCATTTCGGGAGGTTCGGACAGATTACTGGGCTCCTGTCTTTTATTCCGGCGGGGAAGATTTGCTTCGTGGGACCATTGCCAGCGGTATTTTTCTGCTGCCTCTGACAGCCCTTTTGTTTTTAAAGCCTTTCTGCAGACAGGAAGAGAAACTTGCAGCCGTCGGAAAAAGAGCTCTTATTGCTGTTACCCTGATGAACGGACTGATTTATCTGATTCTGCTTGGAGTGTTTGGACAGAATACCATGGGCGTGCTGAAGCGCCCGGTTATTACATTGATGAGTATGGTAAATCTGCCGGGAGGATTTTTCACCAGACAGGATGTGATGATGACCACCGTGTGGTTTTTTGCATTGTTTGCCCTGCTCCATACAGGGGTGTTTCAAAGCACTCTGATTTTGAAGGAACTGTTCCATGAATCCGGAAACCGGTACAGCATGTGTATTTCTCTGCCCCTGGCATTTTTTATCGGAATCGGATTTTTTCAGCAGCCCTTTCTGATGGAAGTATATGAAATTTATCAGAAATGGATTGTACTGCCCGGCATGGTGGCGATTTTACTGATACTTTTACTGGTTCATCATCTCAGAACACATTGGGAAAGTAAAAAGGAGGAGAAAGAATCATGCTGAAAAAAGGTCTGGTACTGGCGCTTTTTCTGGTTATGACAGCCGGCTGGACAGGATGTTCCGCCACAGAGCTGGAGCATCGGAGTTTTCCCCTGGCTGTGGGAATTGATTTGCAGGAAGAAAATGAGGAACCGGCAGAACCGGAGGAAGATCAGGTTCAGGAGGTGTTTCAGGGAAAGGCTGAGGAACCGCGGAATCTGGTGGTGAGCTTTGATTTTCCGGATCTGGCGCAGATTTCCGAGAAGGGCAGGACTGTGGAGACCGCCATGGGACTGTCTCTGGAAGGGACAGATATTTACCATGTGGAGAAATCCTATGAAAATAACACCAACCGGGTACTGGATTATAACCATATGAAAGCAGTGGTGCTGGGAGAAAATATTTTTTCGGATACGGTACAGCTTCGGGCCCTTCTGATGGCCTGGGAACAGCGGGAAGCCTCCGCCAGAAATACCAGCCTGCTGATTGGCAGCAGTTCTGCGGCAGAGATACTGAGCCTTACGGCGGAAACGGAAGGATCCATGGGAACTTATCTGGAGGAAATGCTGGAAAGCCAGAAGGATTTTAAACAGAATAAAATTGCCACAGTGGGAAATCTCATGAACCAGTGGCACAATCAGAACGAGCTGCTGCTGATTCCGGTGCTGACGGAACAGGGGAACCGTCCTGTGATTACAGCATACGGGGCGGTGTCGAATTTTCATTATGAAGGGACGATTTCGGTGGAGGAAGCCATGGAAGCCTGTCTGAGCCAGAATCTTCTGAATAAATTTACCTGTGAGATTTCCCGAAATGCGGTGATGGAAATTTCCGATATCCGGGTGCACAAAACCATAGAACAGGAGGGAGAAGTTCCGGTGGTCACTGTGTCTGTTTCAGGCCGGGGCAGAATCAAAGGCGGTCAGATTAATTCAATTTCAGAGCAGTACCAGTTAGAGCGGAAAACAGAAAAGCAGCTTACAGCAGAGCTTACGGAAACTGCGGAGAGGCTGAGAGAGAACTATGGAATCGACATGACCAACAGTTATATTTCTCTGGGAGCCCAAAACCGGGAGCTGTATAAAATGTACAAAGATTTTCCGGATACCTATAACCGGCAGGTACGGCAGGTATTTCAGGTGGATATTGCACTGCTGAACCGCGAATAAAGAAAATTTTCCAGACAGGAAATATCAGAAAACCATAAGAAAAAGGGGCCTTTTTCCCGCGGCGGAATAAAATAAAGAAATGGTATATCTTATGGAACATCAGCAGTTCAATAAGAATACGTTACCATTTTCTAACAGCAGTAATTCTGAACAGAAAAGGGGAAAAGTATATGGGAAATCAACTGGTATGGAATGAAAGGTATAATATTGGAATAGAGCTGATTGACAGAGAACATGAAAAACTGTTCCACATTTTGAATAAATTATTTGACTTTGGACGGCAGGAGGAAAAAAGCCACTGGGTCTGCCAGGAAGCCGTAAAATATTTTAAAGATCATGCCATTCAGCATTTTGCGGATGAAGAGGAGTATATGGACTCCGTTGATTATGCCGGACTGGCAACCCACAGACGTATTCACAAAAATTTCCGCGATCGAACCCTTCCTGCCCTTGAGCGGGAACTGGAGCAGACAGGTTATTCGGAAAGTTCCGTCAGTCATTTTCTCGGCGTATGCGCAGGATGGCTGGTCGGACATACTTTGGTTGAAGATCAGATGATTGTGAGCGGGGAAACGGTGAAACAGTGGGAAAATCTTCTGCCGGAAGAAGAACAGACTGTAATGGGACAGACAATTGCCGGTCTTTTGTACAGCATGTTTCAGCTTGATTCCCGGCTGGTCAGCAATTGCTATGGAGGGGAGAAATTCGGAGACGGCATTTACTATCGTCTGATATACAGCACGGAAGAAAAAAAGGAACTGGAATTCTTCCTGATTTTTGAAGAACAGGTAATTGTCAGCACCATCGGCAGCGTTATGGATTTAAAGGCAGAAGCGGTAAGCGTTATGCTGATGAACGTGGCGAGATATGTGGCGAGACAGCTTGTGGAGCGGGTGATCAGGCATTTTCCCTTATCAGAGCAGTTTGAAATAAAAGAAGAACAGCTTCTGACCTATGAGCAGTTTCACAGAATTTACGAGAAACAGAGCCCCCGGTTCAGCCTGCTGTTTGATACAGGGGCGGGATATTTTGCCTGCTGCGTGACTGCATCGGATGCCATACAGAGTGAGGGCGGAGCTGCCATTATTACGGAGAATGCCATGGCTGAGGTGGAGAAATATTTAAGTCAGGCCAGAAAAGAAAAGGCAACCGTAAGCCGGAAAAAGAAGATCCTTCTGGTAGATGATTCGGAACTTATGCTCAGGGCCATGCAGAGCCTGCTGGATAATGATTATGAAATAATCACAGCAAAATCCGGCATGTCCGCAATCAGGTCCATTACCCTGGGCAGGCCGGATCTGGTTCTTCTGGATTATGAGATGCCTGTCTGCAACGGAAGACAGGTTCTGGAAATGATCCGTTCGGAGAAAGAATTCAGAGATACGCCGGTGATTTTTCTCACAAACATGGTAGACCAGGAAAGTGTGCGGAAAGTCATAGCCCTGAAGCCGGAGGGTTATCTGCTGAAAACTCTGCCGGCAGAAGCAGTAAAAAAAGAAGTTGACCGTTTTTTTGAAAAGAGGTGTTCAGGCAAAAAACAAAAAAAACATGACTGACGGCAAAAATTACATTGCTTAATGGAATAGACCGGAAATTTCTGTCAATACTTTCCTTAGCCGGCAAAACTATTTTGGTTAAGGAGAGTATCTGACATGAAAAAAATCACCAGGACAGGAATTATTCTGGCAGCAGTTCTGCTGCTGCTTTGCGGGTATCATCAATATAAAAATCACAGTATGACAGAGGAAATTGCAGGAAAAATCATCCGGTTCCATGTGCGGGCAAACAGTGACGCCCCTCTGGACCAGGAACTGAAATTAAAGGTGCGGGACGCCATAGGAGCCAGTATGCAGCCGGTGCTTTCCGGTGTGTCTGATATTGAAAAAAGCCGCCGGATTATAACAGATCATCTGTTTGGAATTGAAAAAGAAGCAGAGCGGGTAATCAGTGAGGAAGGCTATGATTATCCTGTCAGGGCTGAACTGGCAGTGGTGGATTTTCCGGAAAAAACCTATGGAAATTATACCTTTCCGGCAGGAAAATATGAGGCGCTGGAAGTGGTAATCGGAGAGGGAAAAGGACAGAACTGGTGGTGTGTCATGTACCCGAATCTCTGTTTTTTCAACAGCACCTATGAAGTGGTGGATGAAGAAGCAAAAAAGTCGCTGGAGCAGGTGCTGACTCAGGAAGAATATAAAAGTCTGATGGAACACAAAAATTATAAGGTGAAATCTGCCCTGCTGGAGTGGCTGAGAGAGAAGTTTGAGTAAGCTGCAGGGCCCTGGCCGGATGACATGGTAAAATCCTGAAAATTTTCACCTCCTCTTGCATTTTCCATGCAAAACAGGTAATATACATGTGTATGACCTGTTTTATGGAGAGAGTAAAATGAATCAATCCTTTGAAGATAAGAAATATGCTCCCGTAGGCGTGTTCGATTCCGGGGTGGGAGGGCTGACGGTGGCCAGAGAAATTATGCGCCAGCTTCCCATGGAACATATCATTTATTTTGGGGATACGGCCCGCGTACCCTATGGAAGCAAGTCAAAAGAAACCATTATCCGTTATTCCAGGCAGATTATCCGGTTTCTGGAAACCATGGGTGTGAAAGCCATTGTGGTTGCCTGCAATACAGCCAGTGCCTTTGCCCTGGAGGAAATTCGGCCGGAAGTGAAAATGCCTGTGATCGGTGTGGTGAAACCGGGGGCAAAAGTGGCTGCAGAATCCACCGGGAACGGCAGAATCGGCGTAATCGGAACGGAAGGAACGGTGGGAAGCCAGATTTATACAGAAATGATACACAGACATAATCCGGATGCGGTGGTACTGGGCAAGGCATGTCCGCTGTTTGTACCGCTGGTGGAGGAGGGCTGGCTGAAGGATTCCGTTACCATTGAGGTGGCAAAACGGTATCTGGCCTCTTTTCAGGAATCAGATATTGACACGCTGATTCTGGGATGTACCCATTATCCGCTGCTTCGTTCCACGATCCGGGATATTATGGGGGAAGGGGTCAATCTGGTAAATCCGGCTTATGAAACTGCTCAGGGCCTGAAGCGTCTGCTCTGGCAGCATCACCTTGCCAATGACGGAAAGGGACAGGCGCCTGCTGTGCGGTACCAGTTTTATGTCAGTGATGCCGCAGAGAAATTCAGGAGTTTTGCCAGTTCCATTCTGCCCTGTGAAATCAAAGAAGCGCAGTTAATACATATTGAGGAGTAACTTATGACAAAAGATGTGTTATTATCAATCAGCGGACTGCAGTTTGCAGTCAAAGACGAAGATGATGCGGAACCGGTAGAAGTGATTACCGCCGGCGATTACTACAAGAAAAACGGAAAGCACTACATCCTGTATGATGAGGTTATGGAAGGATTTGACGGAAATACCAGGAATGTCATCAAACTCACCGATGATTATCTGGATATCACCAAAAAAGGCATTTCCAATGTACATATGATTTTTGAAAAAAACAAGAAAAATATCTCCTACTACAATACCCCGTTCGGAAGTATTTTAATTGGTATTGACGCCAAAAGTGTGGATATTGCAGAAACGGAGGATAATATTGATGTGCGGGTGAAATACAATCTGGAGGTGAATTATGAACATCTGGCAGACTGTTCCATCACCATGAATATCAAGTCCAGAGAGTCGGGGAATTTTACCCTGGCCTGAGAGAGAAAATTCCGAAACAGCCAATATTCATTTCATGGAAGGACAGAATATTGCAGAAGTAGGAGGAGTTATGAAAGACAGTAAAAATAACTATGTGAAATCATATTTTCATGCTTTTTATTACAAAAACAGAGGACAGTTCATTTTGGCCCTGGTATTGGTGATTTTGAATTTTCCGGCAAGTCTGGTGGGTTCCTGGCTGTTAGGCAGAGTAATAGACGTTATTGCTTCCGGGGATTTGCAGCAGTTAAAGGAAGTTCTGATTTTCAGTATTGGTTTTGTTACGGTGATGTTCCTGGTAAGTGCGGCCATGTATCGGGCAAAAAGCAGATTCATATATAAAGCTCTGATTCAGTACAAGAACCTGGCGTTTCAGAATCTTTCAGAAAAGAATATCAGCGCTTTTACCAGAGAAAATACGGGCAGTTATATTTCCCTGCTGACGAATGACGTCAGTTCTGTGGAAGAGAATTACCTCAGGAAGTCCTTTCTGATGCTGCATTATATCCTGGTTTTTATCGGAACCCTGGGTATGATGTTCTGGTATAGTCCTATCCTGACCCTTGCAACACTGTTTCTGGCTTTTTTGCCGATGACAGCTTCTGTTTTTATGGGAAAAGAGATGGCGGCCAGGGAAAAGGATGTAAGTGACGAAAGTGAAAAATTTGTTTCTCAGCTTCAGGATTTGCTTGCAGGATTTTCTGTTATCAAGAGCTTTAAGGCAGAGCAGGAAGCCCGGCAGATATTCAGCGATGTCAGCCGCAGAGTGGAGGAGAAAAAATTCCGGCGTTATTGGTGGGAATGTCTGCTGGCAGCAGTGAGCCAGGACTTATGTGCAAATATTTTACAGTTCGGTATTTTCCTGGCAGGAGCGTTTCTGGCTGTTCGGGGGGATATTACAGCAGGAACGGTACTTATTTTTTTCAATCTCTGCAATTATATTATAATGCCTGTCAATATTGTTCCCCAATACCAGGCCAGCCGCAAAGGGGCCGGAGCCCTTATTGAGAAGTTGGCTGAAATTACCAGGGAAAATGCAGAATCTGCCGGAGACAGAGTGGAACCGATGCTGAAAGAGGCAATTTCTATTGAGGATGTTACGTTTGGTTATGAGCCGGACCAGCCTGTATTGGAGCATATAAATATCAGGTTGGAAGCCGGGAAAAAATACGCTCTGGTGGGACCTTCTGGAAGCGGCAAGAGTACCCTGCTTAATCTTCTGATGGGAGCCTGTGATGATTATTCCGGTCATATTTTTGTGGATGGAAAGGAATTACGGGAAGTAGATGCCAACAGCCTTTATGATGTGATCAGCCTGATTGACCAGAATGTTTTTCTGTTTAACGATACCATCCTCCGTAATATCACCATGTTTCGTGAATTCCCGGAAGAAGAAACAGACATGGCCATTCAACGTTCCGGTTTGTCTGAACTGGTTGCAGAGCGGGGCGGAGATTATCTCTGCGGTGAGAATGGATCGGGGCTTTCCGGCGGTGAACGGCAACGGGTGTCCATTGCCCGGTGTTTGCTGCGGGGTACGCCGGTATTGCTGCTGGATGAAGCCACAGCCTCTCTGGACAGCCAGACGGCATATGCCATTACGGACGCTATTCTGAAATTAGACGGACTGACTCGTGTGGTGGTTACCCATCGGCTGGATGATGTTTTACTGGAACAGTATGATGAAATAATCGTATTACATCATGGTAGTGTATGTGAACGGGGCGGTTTTTATGAATTACTGGAAAAGAAAGAATATTTTTATTCATTATATCATGTGACCAATGGATGAATAACCTTTGTCCACGTTGACGAAAGAAGACTCCCTGAACCGTATTGCGGTACGGTTCAGGGAGTCTTTTTTGTTCTAATAGGAAAGTTTTCTCTTCAACGCTCCGGCGCCTTTCCTGTGGAATCCCGGATAATCAGCCGGGGTTCATATTCCACACGCAGTTTCGGAGCAGATTTGTGCTGCCCTTCTTTGATCAGTTCTTTCTGGTTCTCAAGCATGGCCACTGCATAAAAACCTTTTTCCACAATGGAATGTTCAATGGTAGTCAGCGAAATTCCGGAAAAAGCGGAAACCAGTGTATTGTCAAAACCGCACACGGAAAAATCTCTGGGAATCCGGTATCCAAGTCCCGTTAAAGCATCCATAATTCCTATGGCAACCAGATCATTGGTGCCCACAAACACCGTTACCGGGTCTGCCGGGGAGGATCTGATATATTCCAGTGTCAGTTCGTATCCGGTACGGTAATGTTCATTTTCTCCCGGATCCTGCTCCTTTTTTCTGGAATCCAGCACCTCAATGCAGGAGATTCCAAGTTCTTCCTGTCTCCATACGCTCCGGATTCCCTCCAGCCGGCGCAGCCGGGGAATTTCCAGTGCGTTCAGCGGGGTGGATACATAGGCAATATGTTTGTGTCCGAGTTCACGGAGATGACGGGCAATCAGCTGGCCGGATTTCAGGCTGTCAAGTTCCAGCAGCTCCAGCTTCAGGCTGGGATTGTAATCATTAATCAGAACCATGGGAATCTCTTTGTATATCCGGTTCAGCAGAGAGACAGCCCTTGGTGCAAAGGTATAAATGACTCCATAATATCTGCAGTCTGCTGCCATGTGAAGATAATGTTCTTCCCGCTCTTTCACCCGGTCAGTACAGGCTGTGAGAACGTACATTCCCTTCTTTTCCGCTGCAGCAGTGATGGACTGAACCAGCGTGGTGTAATACTGGGTGGAAAGAGAAGGGCAGAACACCATAATCACATTATCAGAATTGATCAGACTTCTTTTTTTTCTGGGCTTGTAAACATATCCCATATCATCGGCAGCCTGCCTGACTGCCTGAATGGTTTCCTGGGAAAAATGCACGTCGGTGCGTCCGCTTAAAATCATGGAAACAGCGGACTGGGACACAAAACATGCTTTTGCAATATCTCTTGTGGTTGGTTTCTTTTTCTCAGACATATCCTGGCCTCTTTCTCTTGAAAAATTAATCAAAATCTGTCTTCCGTATGCTGTTCGCTCTGATTACTAATCAAAAGTCCTTATTTTGGATAAAATGGAAACACTTCCCTGTTAATCAAAATTTTGTTTAATTATATAATAAAAATGATTAGTAATCAAGGGTTTTTGTGCATGTTGACGGTAAGAATTTTTTATATATAATACAAAACAACAACAGACAAGTCAGTTTGACGTACTGAAAATGTTACAGGAGGAAAGAGAAATGACACAATCCATTCAGTTAGAGCAGTATCTTGGAAAACCCATGGCATGCAGCTGCGGCCATGAACACAGAACGATGCTGAAAAAAATTGATATTGAGAAAGGAGCCCTTAAGAGGCTTCCGGGCCTTATTCAGGAAATGGGCTACGCACATGTCTTCATGGTATGTGATGTGAATACCTGGGAGGCAGCCGGAAAAGCAGTGGAAGAGCTGCTTTGCAGCAGGGGGATTGACCATAAGTACCTGGTTATTCAGGAAAAAGAACTGGTTCCGGATGAAAAGGCGGCAGGAACGGTAATAACAGCGTTTCCAGGAAAAACAGACCTGATACTTGCTGTGGGTTCAGGGACTTTGAATGACCTCTGTAAATTTATCAGCTTCCAGGTTGGAGTGGACTATATGGTCTGTGCAACAGCTCCTTCCATGGACGGCTTTGCTTCCGTGGGGGCGGCGTTGATTACAAACCATGTGAAGACAACTTATGACGCCCATGTGCCGGTGGCCATTATCGGAGATACGGAAGTGCTTTCACAGGCGCCCATGGAAATGATTGTGGCAGGGCTTGGAGATATCCTTGGAAAATACACCTGCCTGATGGACTGGAAAATGGCTCATCTGATTGAAGGGGAATATTACTGTGAAAAAATTGCGGATATGGTAAGGCAGGCGGTGACAGTTGTGGCAGAACAGAGCAGCCGGATCAAAGACAGAAATCCGGAGGCCGTAAAAGCAATCACAGAAGCACTGGTCCTTACCGGAGTGGCCATGAGCTTTGTGGGCAATTCCCGTCCGGCTTCCGGCAGTGAGCACCATCTTTCACATTACTGGGAAATGCAGTTCCAGATGGAAGGAAAGAAGCCGGTCCTGCACGGAATCAAGGTTGGGGTCGGCCTTCTGACGGTACTGAACATGTACCGCAGGCTGGCACAGGAAAAGGTGGACTTTTCCGCTCTGAAAGAGCTGGAATTTGACAAAGATGCCTGGAAAGCAAAAGTATGTGAATGTTATAAGGACGCTGCAGAGGGAATCCTTGCACTGGAAGAAGAATGCGGGAAAAACAGCCAGAGGAAACGTCTGAAGCGTCTGGAACGGCTGGAAGAAGTGTGGCCGGAGCTGGTTTCGCTGATTTCGGAAGAACTTCCTGACTCGGAAGAAATGAGACAGATGCTGGAAGAACCTGGCGCGCCCGTTACCCCCCAGCAGATTGGAATTTCCATGAAACAGGTAAAAGACGGGATTATCCTTGCCAAAGAAGTGCGGAACCGTTTCACAATCCTGCAGATTCTGTGGGATCTGGGGCTGCTGGAACAATACGCAGATGATATGGAAACATATTTTCAGAAGAGCTGCTGAGTCCCGGACAGGTCTGTCAGGCTCCGGCAGGATTCTGAATGGTGATAAGAATACATACAAAAGGAGAAGAATTATGGGTAAATATGCAATTGGAGTAGATTATGGAACATTGTCAGTCAGATCTCTGCTGGTGGATATCAACACAGGGGAAGAAGTTGCCAGCAGCGTGTATGAGTATCCTCACGGGGTGATGGAAGAACGGATTCCGTCGGGAGCCGCACTGGCGCCGGGGTGGGCCCTGCAGGACCCGCAGGATTATCTGGACGGACTGATTGCAACGGTGAAATCTGTTGTTTCCCAGAAAGAAATTTTTCCGGAGGAAGTGGTGGGCATCGGCGTTGATTTTACTTCTTCTACGGTTATGTCGGTGAAAAGCGACATGACCCCCATGTGTCAGCTGGAAGAATTTAAGAATGAGCCTCATGCATATGTCAAACTGTGGAAACATCACGGGGCAGAACAGGAGGCACAGTTCATCGACCAGGTGATTAAAGAACGCGGTGAAAAGTGGATTGATTTATACGGCGGAAAGGTTTCCAGCGAGTGGATGATTCCCAAAGTCCTTGAGACCCTGCGCAATGCGCCGGAAGTATACAAACAGGCTGACGGAATGATGGAGGCCCTGGACTGGGTGATCTGGAAAATGACCGGGGTGGAAACCAGAAGCGCCTGCGGCGCGGGATATAAGGCCTTTTACCGCCATGATACCGGATATCCCACCAGAGAATTTTTTCGGGCGCTGGATCCGGCCATGGAAAATTTTGTGGAAGAAAAAATGAATGCCCCTGTCAAATCCATTGGAGAAACAGCGGGATATCTCTGTCCGTCCATGGCAGAACGGATGGGGCTGCTGGAAGGAACCCCTGTGGGCACCGGCATTATTGACGCCCATGCCTCGCTGCCCGGATGCGGAATCGGAAAAACGGGTGAAATGATGATTATTGTGGGAACCTCCTCCTGCCATATGATGCTTTCCGAGATAGAAGCGGGTATTGAGGGAGTCGGCGGTCTGGTAAAAGACGGAATTATGCCCGGATATTTTGGATATGAAGCAGGCCAGTGCTGCGTTGGAGATCATTTTGCCTGGTTTGTGGATAACTGCGTGCCGGAAAGCTACTGGCTGGAAGCAAGAGATAAAGGAATTTCCGTTCATCAGTTATTAACACAGAAACTGGAAGGATATAAGGCCGGTCAGAGCGGGCTGGTGGCCCTTGACTGGTTTAACGGGGTTCGCTCTCCATTGATGGATTTTAACCTGAACGGGCTGATTATGGGCATGAATCTTCTGACAAAACCGGAAGAAATCTATCTGGCCTTAATAGAAGCCACAGCTTACGGAACCAGAATGATTATAGAATCCTTTGAAAAAGCAGGGGTAAAGGTGGATTCCGTTGTGTTAAGCGGCGGAATACCGGTGAAAAACAGTATGCTGGTTCAGGTGTATTCTGACATCTGCAAACGCAGTATCAGGGTTTCTGCAAGCACCCAGGCCAGTGCTCTGGGAGCAGCCATTCTTGGCATTGCAGCGGCAGGAGAAGAAGTGACCGGATATAAAAACGCCAGTGATATAGCCCGGAAAATCGGAAAACTTCATGAAAAAGTTTATACGCCAAATCCGGAAAATGCAGCAGTTTATGACAGGCTTTACATGGAATATGTGACACTTCACGAATATTTTGGAAAGGGCGCAAATGATGTGATGAAGCGTCTGAACAGAATACGCGAAGAACAGAGAGAAAAATAAAATATATTTACATATGTAAAAATAAAATGAAATAAATAAGATAAAATAAATAAAAATAGTATAAAAAGTGAAATAATGTAAATATATATGCGGAAAATCTATTGACAAAAACTGGGCGGGGAACTATGATATGGCCATGAAATGCAAAACACCCGATTACCGGCTTTCCAGAGAAAGAAAAAAGAAAGCCGCTGGTCAGTACCAGGAGGAGGTAGACTATGAACGAGATTTTAAACATGAGCATTAACGAAATGCCCCGGACAGAATTTGACTGTTCCTGCGGCCGCCATCACAATTTCAGCGTCCATGATATGGTCATCCGAAAAGGAGCCATAGAGGAACTGCCGAAAGTGGCAGCACCTTTCAAAAATGAAAAAATTCTGGTTGTCTTTGACCAGAATACATATAAGGTGGCAGGACAGAAAGCGGTGGAACTTCTGAAAAATGACGGATTCCATCTGAAAGAGCTGTTGTTTGATTCCGGCGATGATATTCTGATTCCCGATGAATCCGTGGTGGGGCGGATTCTGCAGGAACAGGATCCGGATGTGAAACTGATGATTGCAGTGGGGTCCGGTGTCATCAATGATTCCGTAAAATATGTAACTTCACGTACCGGGCTGCCCTATATCATTGTAGCTACCGCGCCTTCCATGGACGGATACGTGGCAGACGGAGCGCCGCTGATTTCCGCCGGATATAAATATTCCTATGACGCTCATCTGACTTACGGACTGATTGGCGACACAGATATTTTACAGACTGCTCCCGATGATCTGATTCAGGCAGGATTCGGCGATGTGGTGGGAAAAATCACTGCAATTGTGGACTGGGATCTGGCAGTGAAAGCCAACAACGATTACCGCTGCGATACCTGCGTGGAACTGGTAAACCGGGCGCTGGACAAATGCTTCTCAAAGGCGGCAGGACTGAAGACGAGAGATGCGGAAGCTCTGGGAGCGTTGCTGGAGGCGCTGACCCTGACCGGAGTGGCCATGGCCCTTGTAAATATGTCAAGGCCGGCTTCCGGTGCGGAACATATGCTGTCCCATTTCTGGGAAATGGATTTTATTGCCAGAGGCCTGAATCCCAATCATCATGGCATTCAGGTGGGGGTTGCAACACCGGTGATTGCAAGATTTTTCGAGGAAATGAAAGATATGCTGCCGGAAGGAACTGCCCGGCTCTGTCCGTCTCATCAGGAGATTGAGGAACTGCTGAGAAAAGGAGGCGCACCGGCAGACCCGAAGGAAATCGGCATTGAGCGCGATTTGTTCCATCAGAGCCTTCTGGAAGGGTGGAAAGTACGTCCCCGTTATTCCATCCTGCAGTATGCGAAAGAAAAGGGACGTCTGGAAGAAATCGCAGAGAAGATTACAAAAGAAATTTATGGATAAGAGGGCAGACTTATGATGAAGAAAAAAGATGCTCTGAAAGGAGTAAAACTGTTTGTTCTGGATATGGACGGTACGGTTTACCTGGGGGATCGGATGATTGAAGGTTCTCTGGAATTTATCCGGGCTGTGGAAAAGATGGAAGACCGCGATTATATTTTCTTTACCAACAATGCTTCCAAGGTACCTTCCATATATGTGGAAAAGCTCCATAAGCTGGGGCTGGATGTGACGGAAGATAAAATTGTGACAGCCGGAGACGTCTGCGCAGAATTTCTGGAAGTAAATTATCCGGGAGCGAGCGTATATCTGAATGGCACGCCCCTTCTGGAAGAAAACTGGCAGCAGCGGGGCATCCATCTTGTGGAGGAAAATCCCGATGTGGCGGTACAGAGCTTTGACACGACGCTGACTTATGAAAAGCTGGATAAAATCTGTCACTATGTCCGCAATGGAGTTCCCTTTATCGCCACCCACATGGATACCAACTGTCCTACGGAATATGGATTTATGCCGGACTGCGGAGCCATGTGCAGGCTGATTACGGAATCCACCGGAATTGAGCCCCGGTTTCTGGGAAAACCCTGGAAAGAAACCGTAGATATGATTACGGAGATTACGGGGTATCACACAGAAGAAATTGCTTTTGTAGGCGATCGCCTGTATACAGATGTAGCTACAGGTGTAAACAACGGGGCAAAAGGATTTTTGGTGCTGACCGGGGAAGCCACCATGCAGACGGTAGAAGAATCGGGCACAGTGCCCACCTGTATCTATGATTCACTGGGAGAAATGAAAAATTATTTGTAGGAAGAAGGCAATGCGAAGCATTTTGAGGGAAGAAGGCAAATGCGAAGCATTTCCAGAAAGGAAGCAATGCGAAGCATTTATGGAGGAAAAAATATGAAAATAGTATTCGGCTGCGACCCAAACGCCGCAGAATTTAAAGAGGAACTGATGGAATATGTAAAAGAGCTTGGCCATGAGGTGACAGATTTCGGAAGCGAAGATCCCATTTACGCGAACGTAGCCATAAAATGTGCCCAGGCGGTAGCTGCAAAAGAATTCGACCGTGGAATTGTGGTATGCGGAACAGGAATCGGGGTTTCCATTGCGGCTAACAAGGTGAAAGGCGCATATGCAGCCTGCATTCATGATGTGTATCAGGCCCAGCGGGCGGAACTTTCCAACCACGCCAATATTATTACCATGGGAGCTCAGGTGGTAGGTATCCAGCTTGCAAAAATGATGGTAAAAGAATATCTGTCCTGTACCTTTGATGAGAACGGAAGATCCGGAGACAAAGTACAGAGAATTGTTGATTTTGAAAAGGGGGCGTAACCATGAGATTTTTTATTGATACTGCCAATGTGGAAGATATTAAAAAAGCCAATGACATGGGAGTGATTTGCGGCGTTACCACCAATCCTTCCCTGATTGCAAAGGAAGGCCGGGATTTTAAAGAAGTTATTGCAGAGATTGCGGGAATTGTGGACGGGCCCATCAGCGGAGAGGTAAAAGCCACCACTACGGACGCGGAAGGCATGATTGCGGAAGGCCGGGAAATTGCAAAAATCCATCCCAACATGGTAGTGAAAATTCCCATGACCGCCGAAGGGCTGAAAGCCTGCAAAGCCCTGACTGCCGAAGGAATCAAAACAAATGTGACTCTGGTATTCCATGCAAATCAGGCTCTCCTGGCAGCCAGAGCGGGAGCTACTTATGTATCTCCGTTCCTGGGACGTCTGGACGACATCAATGTCCGGGGCGTGGATCTGATTCAGGAAATCGCGCAGATTTTTAAAATTGCGGGAATTGAGACGCAGATTATTGCAGCCAGTGTGCGCAACCCCATCCATGTGACGGACTGTGCCCTTGCCGGCGCAGATATTGCAACCGTTCCTTATAAAGTAATCGAAACCATGACGAAACACCCTCTGACAGATGCGGGAATAGTAAAATTCCAGGAAGATTACCGGGCTGTTTTTGGGGCATAAGCGTGCAGGAGGATGGTATGAACAGATTAGAACTTCAGAAAATGGCAAACGAAGTGAGAAAAGGCATTATCGAGAGCGTTCATGCAGCAAAGGCGGGACATCCGGGCGGCTCCCTGTCTGCCGCAGAGATTTTTACATATCTGTATTTTGCGGAAATGAATGTGAATCCGGAATGTCCCAAAGACCCGGAACGGGATCGCTTTGTCCTGTCAAAA
>Ga0137307_101949_pt1 | contig 15630 bp, 9 predicted proteins | sample NAcewD2O_March_2_FD_97180 | JGI IMG/M metagenome (GOLD analysis project Ga0137307, IMG submission 97180) | Mouse cecal microbial communities from Vienna, Austria - N-Acetylglucosamine amended D2O_March | ecosystem: Host-associated > Mammals > Digestive system > Large intestine > Cecum | place...
TGACAGAGCAAAGCTTTCGTGTTTCTCTCATCCCCCATACCGGAGGGCACACGACCCTTCTCACAAAGAAAGCAGGCGATCCGGTCAATCTGGAAAATGATATTATTGGAAAATACGTGCAGAGGCTGATCACAGGGCCTGCTCCTGCGCCGCTGCCGGAAAGCAGGATCACAGAGGATTTTCTGCGGAAGCATGGATTTTGAAGTCCATTCCGATTCTATGGTGGAAGCCGTCCATTTTTATGGAAGAAATATATGATCTGGCCGGCAAGGGAAATGAGACCTTTTGACGGGCAGATCATACATGCAAAAAGAGAGCAAATTCTATTGGAAGGAGACAGATTCATCATGAACTTTGCAGCGATTGAAGACGCGCTGGACGAGCTGAGAGCCGGCCGCGTCATCCTGTGTATAGATGATCCGGACCGTGAAAATGAGGGCGACATGATCTGCGCCGCCCAGTTCGCCACGACGGAAAATGTAAACTTTATGGCAACACATGCCAGAGGATTGATCTGCACCCCCATGTCCGCAGAGATTGCGAAACGCCTGGGGCTGGAACAGATGGTGAAGCAAAACACCGACAATCACGGAACGGCATTCACCGTTTCCGTGGACCATATTGACACCTCCACAGGCATTTCCGCAGAAGAGCGGGGCCTGACCTGCCGGAAATGCGCAGATCCCATGTCCGGATTTCAGGATTTCCGCCAGCCGGGGCATATATTTCCGCTGACGGCCCGTCCGGGAGGCGTACTGACACGAGCCGGTCATACCGAAGCCACCGTGGATCTGTGCCGTCTGGCAGGGCTGGAGGAATGCGGACTATGCTGTGAGATTATGCGGGAAGACGGTACCATGATGCGCACCGCCGAACTACTGGAGCATGCAAAAACCTGGAATATGAAGGTCATTTCCATCAAAGACCTGCAGGATTACTGCCGGCTTCATGAAAAGCATGTGCTCCGGGAGGCCGCTGCCAAACTGCCTACCCATTATGGAGATTTCATGATCTACGGCTATACCGATGACCTGACCGGCCAGAGCCACGTTGCCCTTGTAAAGGGAGAGGTCGGCAATGGAAAGGGACTGCTGTGCCGGGTTCATTCCGAATGTCTCACCGGAGATATCCTGGGAAGCCGGCGGTGCGACTGCGGGCAGCAATTGGAAGCCGCCATGCGGATGATCGAAAAGGAAGGACGGGGCATCTTGCTGTATATGCGCCAGGAAGGACGGGGCATCGGACTGATCAATAAGCTGAAAACCTACGAACTGCAGGAACAGGGGTATGATACTGTGGAGGCCAATTTAAAGCTGGGCTTTGCCCCGGACATGCGGGAATACTGGATCGGCGCGCAGATCCTGCGCGACCTGGGAGCCCGGGAGCTGCGGCTTCTGACCAATAACCCAGACAAGATCTATCAGCTGAAGGATTTCGGACTGGAGATTACGGAACGCATACCAATCCAGGTGGATGCCACACGGGAAGATCTGTTTTATCTGCGTACCAAGCAGAAAAAAATGGGCCATTTCCTGAACTATTCCGCGGCGTCAGCAACGATTTGACCGGCTGAATGAAATGTCTATATAAAGAAAGGAAAATTGTCATGAAAATATTTGAAGGGAAACTGGTTGCAGAAGGTATTCGGATCGGGATTGCCGCTGCCCGTTTCAATGAATTTATCGTTTCCAGACTGCTTAGTGGATGCGAAGATACGCTTCTCCGCCACGGTGTATGTGCCGATGATATCCATGTTGCCTGGGTTCCGGGCGCATTTGAGATTCCGCTGATCGCTTCAAAGATGGCAAAATGCGGAAGATATGATGCGGTGATCGCCCTTGGGGCTGTCATCCGCGGAAGTACCAGCCACTACGATTACGTGTGCAGCGAGGTTTCCAAGGGCATTGCAAATGTGGCCTTAGCAAGTGACATTCCGGTGCTGTTCGGTGTCCTTACCACCGATACCATCGAACAGGCCATTGAGCGGGCAGGCACCAAGGCCGGCAATAAAGGGGCGGAATGTGCTCAGGCCGCCATCGAAATGGTCAACCTGATCCGCACTCTGGAAAGCGAAGAGCGGCTGCGTTAGCAGACGTAAGAGTGCGTCAGCACGGTTTTTGCGAATGGATAAGTGGATTGGAATGATTTTTGCCTGTAATGAACGCAAAAGGATCTGTCCGGCATGGAATTCCCTGCCGGACAGATCCCTTTTACCTGATCACGCCTGAAACTACAAAAAGATCTCCGGAACCTCTGTCTGATGGTCCGTCCACCGGCTGATCTCTGACGCGCCGGACAGGTTGGCCGCCGGTTCGTGCGATACCACCGTGATCGTATACTTTCCGGTTCCCTGCACATAGACCGTGCCGTCCTTGCCCCGGATCGTCACTGTTTTTCCCTCATCGTCCTCGATCCGCCCGCTGCAGGAGAGCCGGTTCAGACTGCTGTTTCCTGTCACGGTCCAGGTACAGCCCTCCTCAATATAGAGGTTGCAATACCCGTCGCGGTCCTTGCCGCCATCATTTTTTTCCTGCAGGACCGCTCCCTTAAGCGTACTGTTTTTCGTCATATAAAAATCAAGCTGGCTGATCTCATCCCAGACGATATCGCCCTCCATGTCCTGGCCTTCCGCGGTAAACAAGCAGTCCGCCCCGTTGGAGCCAGCTTTTCCCCAGCCGTCCGGATGATCATTTCCCGTACATTTCAGAAAGAAATCCCGAACATCCGGGTATACGATCTCTACATTGGACAGCGTAATGGTGGATTCTGTATTTGTCGTGTAAAAGATACCGCCGTTGTTGGCCGTCAGCCTGCCGCCCTTCATCTCAAAGGTACTGTTTCCCGGTTCAAAATCTCCGGGCCTTCCCTGATAAAGGAGCACGTTCCAGGCGCTGTCGTTGTACAGATCATCGCCCATATTTCCCGTCAGTCCGCACTCATACAGATGCAGCGCATTTCCGCCTTCCACGCGGACAGCCTCCGATGCGTTTGCCGTCAGCGCAGCTTCACGGACCGCAATATCCGCCCCGCAGGATACCGCCGGCGAATCTGCCCCTCCGGTGATATACGCACCGCCGTCCACTGCCATCCTGCCGCCTCCCCGGCCGCTGCTGATGGCCGCTGAGGATGTCCCGAAGGTCTCCACGTTCAGATTCCAGGCATACAGCTGTCCGCCGCCTGCCGTCTGAATGCCGCTGGAGGTGTCCTGCCTTGTAGACACTTCGGTATTCATGGCATAGGCATGGGCATTTCCATAGGAAAAAATCCCGGCAGCTCCGGACGCGTCCGTCCTAACGGTGCTGTCTTTGATATAGGAAATGCCGTTGGTCGTAAGCAGAGCCGCCCCTACGCCGTAGGAGACGGACGGACTTCCTCCGGCGCTGTCCCGGGACGTCCTGGTGATCTCGGCATTTTTCAGGACCGCCCTGGCCTCCCCGTATACATGGACTGTATTTTCATCTGTTCCCTTAGACGAAAAGACTTCTCCGTCCGTCTCAATATCAACGGCAAATTCTACTGCCGCGTCATAGTCTTCCGCTTCCCTGAGCTTTCCCGCGTCCCCCGGCCCGGCCTGGGAAATGACCAGGATTTTGGATGCATTTCCTTTTTTATCCAGACTGGCGGAAATCACGTCTCCTTCCGAAATGTGACTGGCTGGAATCTCTTCCTCAACAAATTTCTCCTGTATTTCCCCGGTGTTCCCGTCTGAATCAGCGCTTGAGTCCTCCTCTGAACCGTCGTCTGCCACGGCGTTGGAGTCCTCCTCTGAGCCGTCGTCTGCCACGGCGTTGGAGTCCTCCTCTGAGCCGTCGTCTGCCACGGCGTTGGAGTCCTCCTCTGAGCCGTCGTCTGCCACGGCGTTGGAGTCCTCCTCTGAGCGTTCCGATCCGTCCTGTGCCGATTCTGCTTTGCCCTCTGCTTCTTCATCGGGTCTGCGGATCATGAACACCGTGTCCTTTGTCAGCCTGATCTCCAGCTCTTCTCCTATGTACTCCGGAACGGGGGTATTTTCATCTTTCTCTTCTTCCGGCCCGTCCTTCTCGCCTTCGGCCCGGATGAAAAGCAGATCGTCTTCCACCCGGCATACCTGTCCTGTGACCGTCTGTTCTGTACTCTGACGAAAGAACGGAATCTCAAATTCTCCGGAGCATCCCGCAAGCGCAAGAATTACCAGTGCAGACACAAGTATCACAACTGCATATTTTTTCATAAAATCACATTGCCTTTCTGCGGGTCACGGCTGCCGTCCGCTTACGCTGAGTACGCCTCGGTATGGCAGCCCGGCTGTTTGCAGCTTTTCCTGTCATTACACGGACTGCACAGCCACCGTACAGATGGAATTTTTTCATATCTCTTCCACGATACGTATGATATCTCTCTCATGTAGCTTCTGCATAAATGTTCCGGGCTGCCCGTTCACACTCAATGTAACCCTGCCTTTCGGCTGCTTCAGATCGATACCGGAATATTCGATCATATCCATCAGATAATAAGAATCCCCGTCCTTTTTCAGCGGCAGACGCAATGGCGTATCGTTCAGATAGAACAGAATGGTTCCTGATCCGCGCAATGCGGCCGGCTCCTTCTTTGCGGAAAATCCCTTGGATGCAAGAGCCTCTTTTATGGAAGGCAGCTTTGAAGTACGTTCCTTTGCTGAAAGGCCGCCGCTCTGTGAATGGTGTCTCCTTACCGGTACAGCATCGGCTGACGGCTTTCCGCCTGTCTCTAATTCCAGGTTCAGAGTTCCCTGAACCAGAGATTTTTCGTCCGCATCATACAGCTTTTTGGCAGCATTTTCTATTTCTTTTTTTACAGGTTCCGACTCCTGCTTTTCCTCCGCAAGTCCGGCTTTTGGGATCCACATCTCTTCTGTCAGCGGTTCCGCCTCATATTTCTGCAGTTCCTCTGCTATCGGCTCTGCCTGGGATATCTGCAGTTCTTCGGTTGCAGGTTCAGATACCGGCTTCGGCTGTACCGTTACTATAGGATCCATTCCCGCTGCGGATTCTGCTCTCCACTTGAACTCCGTATCCTTCGAAGGATCCAGGGCAGCCACAGATTCTTCCTTTGGCTCCGGCTCTGTCACCGACATGGTTTTCGTCCGCGGATCCTCCTGCTTCATCGGCTTTGCTTCCGTCCCCGGATTTTCCTGCTTCATTGACTCTGATTCCGGATTCACTGCTTCAGATATACTTGTTTCTGCCAATATATCCTTTTCCGGTTCTGCCTCAGCTGCTAAAGCTTCTTCCGATTCTGCCTCAACTGCCAAAGCTCCTGCTGGTTCTTCCTCAATTGCTAAAGCTTCTCCCGATTCTGCCTCAACTGCCAAAGCTCCTGCTGGTTCTTTCTCAACCGCTAAAGCTTCTTCCGATTCTGCCTCAACTGCTAAAGCTCCTGCTGGTTCTTCCTCAACTGCTAATGCCCCTTCCGGTTCTTCCTCAACTGCTAATGCCCCTTCCGGTTCTTCCTCAACTGCTAATGCTCCTTCCGGTTCTTCCTCAACTGCTAATGCTCCTTCCGGTTCTTCCTCAACAGTCAAAACTCCTTCCGGTTCTTCCTCAACATACAAAGCTTCCCCCTGCTCTGCCTCAACTGTTAAGTCTTCTTTCTTCTCCGTCTCAGCACCCGCTGCTGCTTCTTCCTGCTCCCTCTGTGCAGCTGCAGCCGCTTCCTCCGCTGCCTTCTCCTCTGCCTCCCGCTTCCTGGCCGCAAGCTGTTCATCGGACAGCATCATCTGAATAATATCCCCGTTTTTCAAAGGCGTTTCCAGATCTGCCGGCTTTCCGTTCAGGGACAGCTCCAGGCATTCCGCGGCGCCTTCAATGTCTTTTACACAGGGCTTTGCCGCAAGGCCATGGACAGCCGGTACAAACTCAATATGGTCTCCGGCATGGACGATATCCGAAAGCCGCCCTTCTCTTTTATTGATAAACAGCGATGCCGGCTGTGCCGCCATGCCGTAAAAGACTTTCCGCTTACCGTTCACCCTGACGCTCACGCTTGCTCCGGAACGTCCCAGCATATCCTGAAAGCCGTAGCCGTTCATCATCAGAAGATTCATCACCGTAAAGCTCCCGCTCCGGAATAGTTTTGCGGACTTTTCATTCAATGTGACACGAAAGCTGTCATTGATCATATTCAATCCAGAAGAAATGGCAATTCCCAGTGGGGTCGCATACTCCGGATTATTTAAATCGTATTCATCGGAAAACGCGCTGGTCCGGAAGTTATTTCCCGCGATCGCCACGCGGTTGCTGTCCATTTCCAGAGCCGCCGTAAGGCCCTCCTTCAGTCCTGCCAGCTTGCTGCCGCCGCCCGCCAGGAACAGAGCGGAGGGCGCGCTTCCGTTGACCTCCAGGATCTTTCCAGCGATCTCCCTGCAGAGAGATTCGGACGTGCCCTGGATGCAGCGGAAAATCTCATCTCTGGAAGCTTTTCTTTCAAATCCCAGAATATCTGTAAAGGTAATTTCTTCCTCATTCTCGATCTGTGCCTTCATATTCTCCGCAGTCATGAAATCCACAAGGAACTCTTTCATAATGGACTCAGTGATCTCATCCCCCGCGATCGTCGCCATCGTATATCCTGTCACACTACCGCTGGTGCAGGCCGCGATATCCGAAGTCCCGGCTCCGATATCCACGATCACCAGATTTAAGAGTCTCAGGTTTTCCGGGATGGCGGCATTGATGGCAGCGATAGGCTCCAATGTGATGCTGGCAACCTCCAGACCGATCTTATTCATCGTAGTATACAGGCTTTCTACCACTTCGCTGGGTAGAAAGGTTGCGATCAGATCCACCTTGATATGCTTCCCGCGGTGATCCTTTAAGCTGGAGATCATATACTGGTCCAGGTAATACTGGCAGACCGTATATCCCACCAGATAAAAGCGGCGGGTATCCTCCTGGGCTTCATTTTCCGCGTCAAACTGGGCTTCTGCCTTGCTGATGGCCCCCGCTTCCAGACGGTTGATGACCTCATCGTCGATCACCTGGGGCCCCTGCAGCACCATCTCGTAATCCACCCTGCTGGTCCGAAGGGCACGCCCCGCAGCCGCGACCGAAACGCGTTTCAGCTTTGTATGGACCTTATCCTCCAGGCGCTTTTTCACCTTTTTCGCCAGCGCGGAAACCTTTTCTATATTTTCAATCTGTCCGTCGATCATTGCCCGCTCGTTATGCTCTTCTTTTTCAATGGCAATGATCTTCACCTTGTCTTCTACAACAACGCCCACCATACCGATGATGCTCCGCGTCCCGATATCCAGGGAAAATACCATATTATCCGCCTGTACCTCTGTCTTTGCCTTCGGCTGTACTTTAGCCTGAACCTTTACCGGAACCTTTTTCGCTTGTCCTTTCGCCATGACGACCTCCTTATTTTTACCGGATGCCCCCGGAAAATCACATGATTATGAACTCTATTATATCGAAGTTTTTATTCTCTGTACAGAAAAAAAACATCCTTCGGAAAAATATTTCCAGAATCCCAAAACTGATTTCTGTATTTCTGATATCCGGTATGGAAACCTCCGGGCAGATATGGTAAGATAAAACTGCCGATCCAATGAATGTGCTGTAAGGATTGGTTTTGATTTGGAAGGAGGAAGCAACGATGACCTTAAAAGATCTCAGCAACGGACCCGAATGGGTTTCATGGGTAATGCTTGTTATTTTTGCCGTGTTGTCCGTCATTTTCCTGAGCGGTCACGGCTCCGGCCTGATCGCTGGATATAACACGTCCAGTAAAAATGAAAAAAGCAAGTACGACGCAAAAAAGCTATGCAGGGTGGCCGGAGGCGGAATGACAGTGATCACGATTTTTCTCTTCGTCGTGTCTGTCTGGGAGGATGTGCTTCCGGCCGCCGCAGCATATTTTTTTCTGGCGCTCATTATCGTGGATTGTGTGGTTATGATCGTTCTGATGAATACGGTATGTAAAAAATGAAATGCCCTGAGATCAGCCACTTCGCGCACATAAGCCAAAAACAAAGATGTGCGTCATCCCGGCAGTTCCATCTCGTCCGCCATCCGGACAAACCCATATGCTTCATAGAGGGGCCTGCCCGCCTCGGTGGCTTCAAGGGAGATACTGCGGATCCCCCGCCCTTTTGCATCCTGTACAAGCAGATCCAGGGTTTTTGCGGCAATTCCTTTTCTGCGGTAGGCGGGGGCCGTGTACATATTCATCACATACGCCTTTTTTCCTGTCGGGTTGTGGAATGTGGGCATGACTGTATAATAGCTGATCCCGCCTGCCCCCACAAATGTCTCACCGTCGAATACCAGATAAGCGGTATGGGTTCCGTCCGCCAGGGCTCTTTTGTAGTACGCCCTGGATTCGGCTTCTACCTCTGACATATCGGCGGAATCGTCCAGCCGGTTTGCGGCCCGCAGCACCTGGATCCTGGTTTTTGTCAGCAGTTCCAGATCATCGAGGGTGGCTTTTTTGTATCTCAGATCTATAGCTGGTGCGTTGTTCCATGCTTTTGTGTGTTTATGGTTCATATGTGCTGTCCCTTTCCTTTATAGAGTATTCTCATAATATAATGATACTATGGTAGCAAAATTCCTGTAACAGCGCAATGTATTTCTGATTCGTTATTGACTGCAATTCAAAACCTGTTACTGGCGGCATCTCCATCATCCGTGCCCAGTAACTCCAGCCGCAGCAGTAGACGTCCTGAGCGCCAACTTTTATGTACATCCTCCCGGCAGATATTCCCGATCCGGAAAATGACATCATAAAATGTGAAGGGGCGTATTGAGGCACCGAAGGTTTAATCTTTTCTGCCTGAATATCGTTCATATTTTACAGTTTCAAGCCGGCTGCTCCCTGATACGAACAGCCGGCTTGAAATAGGTCCTCTGATTCAACTTTCACATGCTTCTCTCAGCACTTCTACCTTACACCTGTGCTTTTTCCGCTTCTTCTCATATCCAATCCCTACCGCCAAAATTCTTCCGGTATATCTTGGACGCTCTCCGAGTTTTGCCCGGAAGCGGAGATCATATTTCTTTTTTATGATCTGCCGGATTGCTTCCTCCGGGGTATGGTCCACCTTCAATTCCAGAATCACACTTATACTGCATAAGCGGTGTTTCCGTATTGTGGACCAATTCCAGTATTTCTGCCATCGTATCGGTATCTCCCCGCAAAGTTGCTTCCAGCATCCGACCGGATTCCCTGGCAAGACGGTACACATATCCAAAAGATGCTTCTTTCTGCAGCATCTCATCAAACCGGTCCATCAATTCCTTATTCGGAATCGCCACTTTTCCATTCTCATAACTCAGGAATCCGTACACCACCATAGCGGATAAAATCTCATCTTTTGTCCGAAGGCTCATGGAAGCCGCCGCATATTCCCGAACCTTTGCAGGAACCGGCACACCGGAAACCATCAGCGCGAGATCGTCTCTCACTTCCGCCACATTATTTTCGATATAATAATAAATCTCATCATACGGACCTGAACTTGTCCAATAGCTTGCCAGTTCATTATACCGCAGAGCCATCACAACCGACCGCGGATTATAGACGCGCTCCCGTGAAGCCGTATGATAACCGTTGTACCAAAACTTAAGCCCTTCCGGCGTGATCTGCGGGATACTGCAATTTTTCAGATATCTTTGATATAAATCGTTGACCTCTTCCTGTGTAAATCCAAAATATTCGCTGAACGCCTGTGTCCCCGCCATCGTAAATTCCGTAAACATATTCAATTCCGAACCGCTTGAGTATTTTGCGATCGGAAGGATTCCCGTCATATATGCAAGCAGTACATAAGGGCGATCCTTTAAAAGGCTGCGCAAAAACATCAAGTACGCCTTCTTTTCTTCCTCTGTTGCAAAAGGCTGATGGAACAGGAAATCCCATTCATCCAGCACAAAAATAAAACGCGCTGAGCTGTCTTCCTCATAAATCTCTAAAAGAGCATCCACTGCGGAATCTTCCTGAGTCAGTTCCACCTCCGGATATTCCTTTTTCAAATCTCTGATCAGCCGCCTTTCAATTCGGTCAATGTATTGTTCATAAGTTGTGCATTGCCTTGAAATATCATTGAAAGAAATATGGATGACTCCAAACTGGTTCCGAAAGCTTTGGCAATGCTCATTTCTGCTGATCTTCAATGTATCGAAAATATCTGCCGCATCCCGTGCTTTCGAAAAAAAAGCGGTGATCATATTTGCCATAACGGTTTTGCCAAACCGGCGAGGCCGCGTGATACAGACATAGTTTGTCCCCTCTTTTACCAGAGGGAATAATTCCTCAAGCAGCAGGGTTTTATCTACAAAATATGGCTTTTCTGCTTCATTTTTATATAACCTGTACGCGGCTTCGCTGTTCAGATAAATCCCCATGTAGTTGTGCTCCTTTCTACCACTAAACATACAGCCCACTGATTGGAACATGTTCTTTTATACTATGGACAATCTGGTCTGTATTCTTCTGTTCCTTGAAAGTCCAGAAATAAAGTGGAACAGCTTAATTGCAGTATAACATATCTTCTGCGTTCTTTCCATATAGAAAACCGGCAGCTTTTCTGCATACGATGATAAAACCGGCTCCCGCAGATTTCCCGCAGGAGCCGGTTGGCTGATATATCACTCTATTCCCGCAAAGCGCCAGGCAGTCATACTTGCACGGCTATTTTGCGGCTGCCGCAAGGGGCAAAGCTCTCACCATTTTATTGCATTTTTTTGACTTTGCATTTGCATCCGCAATCTCCTGCTGATTCAGCGCCCCGATCACCGCCTCATACAGCGGCTTCGCCTCCGCCGCCTGCGCGCACAGCTCCGCCATGGTCATCTGATGCGCCATGGCAAGCATCGGATTCTCCAGCATGCCCGGCGCCATCTGGTTGAACATCTCTACCGCCAGCGGCTCTGCCAGGATTTCTCCCAGCGTGCTGTCCATGCTGAACCGTTCAAAGGCAAGGCTGGTCTCTGTCTCATATTCGTATTCATGGATCCCGGAGCCGGCCTTGATCGCTCCGTCCTTTTCCGGAAGCCAGATCTCCGCCGAGGTATTGGCCGGAACCTCCACATGTACCCGGATCTTTCCATCCCTGCAGCTCCATTGACTCACGATCTTCCCGTAGACGGATTCAAATTCGATCCCGGCCTCTTCGATCCCTTTCACAAACATGGGCTGCACCCGGAACCGTTTGTAGCCCGGTTCCAGTTGGCTGACTCCTGCCACCTTCCGGTACATCCAGTCCCCGATGGAGCCGTAGGCATAGTGGTTCAGGGAATTCATTCCCGACACGTCAAAGCTGCCGTCCGGCAGGATGGAATTCCAGCGTTCCCAGATGGTGGTCGCCCCTTTGTTGACCGCATACAGCCAGGACGGATAATCTTCCTTCATAAATAATGCCGCCGCAAGGTCATGAGCCCCGTTCTCGGACAATGCATGGCACAGGTACGGCGTACCCACGAAACCGGTTGCCAGGTGGTTCTTATGATTTTCGATATTGGTCCGCAGGGTCTGCAGGATCCGTTCCCGGTCCTTCTCGCGGGCCAGGTCAAAATACAGGGACAGCACCGCCCCGGTCTGGGTCTCGCTGACAATCCTTCCCGTATTGGTATAGTATTCCTGGCGGAATGCTTCCAGGGTGTTGTCATACAGCTCCTGATATACCTTCGCAGCCTCCCCAAGGCCCAGCGCCTCCGCAGTCCGCTTCACCAGGTCGGTCACATACAGATAATAGGCGTTTGCGATGAAATATTTATCCGTTGCCCCGGTCCGATCCGCGCTCTCCTCCTTGTCCAGCGCCAGCCAGTCCCCGTACTGGAAGCCGCTCTGCCAGAGCCCGTTTTCGCCGCACTGGCTTCGGATATAGTCTACCCACTCGTGCATGCATTTCCAGGATTCCTCCAGAATCCCCTTATCGCCGTAGATCTGATACACGACCCAGGGAACGATCACCGCCACGTCGCTCCACGCCGAAGAGCTGTACTGCCCCAGGATATCCGGCACCACATGGGGGACTCCTTTTTCCAGGGAGGATTCCGCCGCCACATCCCGCATCCATTTGCTGAAAAATAAAGCCGTATTTCGGTGAAATGCTGCCGTCCAGGAGAAGATCTGGGCATCCCCGGTCCATCCCAGCCGTTCGTCCCGCTGAGGGCAGTCTGTCGGAATATCCAGAAAATTGCCCCTCTGTCCCCAGGAAATATTGCTCTGGAGCTGATTGACCTTCGGGTTGGAACAGAAAAACGTTCCGGTTTTCTCCATATCGGAATGCATCACGCAGGCCGTAAACTGATCTGTGGACAGCTCGTCAAGCCCTTCCACACAGAGATAACGGAATCCGTGAAATGTAAAATGAGGCAGGAACGTCTGCTCTTCTCCGCTGCAGATATAGGTGTCAATGGATTTTGCCTGGCGCAGGGTATCGGGATAAAAGTTGCCGTCCTTGTCCAGAACCTCCGCATGGCGGATGACAATTTTCTGTCCCTTTTTTCCGTGCACCCGGATCTCTGCGGCACCGGTCAGGTTCTGTCCGAAATCCACCAGCTTTTCTCCCTTCGGCGTGACGATCAGTTCCTTTGCCGGGATCCGCTCCGTGATGCGCACCGGTTCATTTTCCTGGGCGGTCAGTATTGATTTGTCGAACTCAGCCACGGATACATGACCCTCCCTGATCTCGGGCTGATCCGTATCTATGGTTTCTCCCATGTAGATCTCGCTGTATCGGATCTCTCCGGTTCTCACCTTCCAGGCCTCATCCGTACAGATCACTTCCCGGCTGCCGTCCTCATAGAGAAGATGGAGCTCCGCAAAGGCACCGGTCCGGCTGCCGTAAAGACTGCTCTGCAGCATGAAACCGAATATGCCTTTATACCAGCCGTTTCCGACAATCATCTCCAATGCCGCCTGTTTTGGTACCTCGTTTTGAGTATCCAGCCGGTCCTGCTCCGGATTTTTATTTTGGGACACATTTCCACATCCGTTCCGCAGCAGCTCCGTAACATCGTGGATCTGGTATTGCAGGCGGTGATGGTAGCTGGTCCACCCGGGCGCCATGCGCTCGTCCCCGATACGCGCTCCATTCAGGTACGCCTCATAGACTCCCCATGCCGTAGAATAGAGCCTGGCCTGCTTCACCGCTCCCTTTAAAGGAAATGTCCTGTAAAAGACCGGACATGCCGTTTCCTCCTCCGGAAAATCATGGGTGATCATCTTCGCCTGAAATTCCTCCGGCCGGAAGATCCCGGTTTCAAAGGTCATGGTTTCCGACGCCGTATTTCCGTGGTTGTCCGTCACCTCCACAGTCACATGATATCGGGTTTCCGGTTCCAGCTCTGTTCCGGCGTAGGGGATCAGTACGGAAGTCTCGCTTTCCTCCCTGTGATCCCAAACCATTTTTTCCCCGGTCCTGACCTGGATGCGGCAGGATTTCTGCACCGTATCTGCCTGCTTGGACTCCATTTTCCATGAGAATCTCGGGTGTATCCTGCCGATCCCGATCGGGTTTACTCTGTATTCTGTCCTCAGATCATATAATTTCATATCTTTCTCCTTTTCTCTTTTTTACGAAACTTCCATAAGCCTGCTGTGATAAGACAATACCGCCAGTTCTCGGAGGAAGCTTTCAATCTGTCAATGATTCTACCTGATTTCCGCCTCTAATTCTTTCAGATTTGTTCGATATATTATAAATTTATTTGATATCCTGTCCTGTTTCTGCTATCATATCCATAAATCACAGCAGTTCCATACAGGAGGCCGCCCCATGAACCGAATCGATGATCTGAAAACCCTTTGCCAGATGTTTTATCAGGATACGAATATCCCCTTTTACCTGTATCAAAATACGGAGCTTCTCTTTGCGTTTCCCGATACGCAGCTGGCCTGCGTCTATCCCCCTGCCCGATACCGGGACGCTCTTTTCGAAAATGCAGAGGCCATTTCCTACCTTTTCACGGACTACGGGATCTTATATGCCTCTGTACACGCAAGCACCCCCCCTAGGCTTTGGATCCTTGCCGGCCCGGTCAACCACATTCCTTTTACGGACTCGGATTTCCACCATATGTATGCCGATTATATCGTGGCGCAGGAGGACCGCGCGTTTTTTCAGGGCTTCTTTCAGTTCATCCCTCCGGTATCGCTGACCTCCTTCCTCACAAAAATGCTTCTGGTAAACTATATTGTCAATCACAAAAAGCTGGAGCTCTCCGATATTTTAAAACCTGATTCCGGGGAGATTTCCGCACAGCATGTAGAAAAAACATACGAACAGAAGGAGACCTTTACCCACAATAATTCTTATGAGGTAGAATCGCTGATCTTACATTATATAGAGACAGGAAATATAGACGGGTTAAAGAACATGACATTCACAGACGCGGTCATTCAGGCGGGAGTGGTTGCTCCCACGCAGCTGCGGCAGATCAAAAACACATTCATCGTTATGACCACCCTGGCCACCAGATCCGCGATCAAAAGCGGAGTGGATACGGATACCGCATTTCAGATCTCCGACCTGTATATCCGGACGGCCGAACAGACCAATGATCCGGCCACCCTGAATGCACTGAGTTTTCAGATGCTGCTGGACTTTGCCGGGAAGGTGCAGGAGTGTTTCCTGCCGGGCACCTCCGACGAACTCCTCCTGCGCGCGCTCCGGTTTGTCCAGCAGAATACGAACAGGCCGATCACGGTCAGCGACGTGGCGGAATATGTAGGATTCAGCCGTTCCTATTTTTCCACCTACTTCAAGGAACAGATGGGCTTTTCCCTGAGCGCCTATATTCTCCGGTGCAGGCTGGAAGAAAGCAGGCAGCTGCTGCAGTTTACGGACAAGCCTTTAAGTGTCATCAGCAGCTATCTCTGCTTCTCCAGCCAGAGCCATTTTCAGACAGCCTTTAAAAAGCAGTACAAGATCACGCCCCTGCAGTACCGGAAAAATCCCGCGCCGCACGGCAAGGGGCTGCTGCCTTGCGCTCCGCGATCTTTGCATGGATCTCCGGCATCCGCTTTTCCAGATCGAATTTCAGCGATACGAAGAACATCACCGCAAACAGTATGATCGGAATATAAATGTTGAATGTGAAGATCGCGTATTTTGTTCCTGCCGTCAAAGCCGCCGCATTGGGGTCGTAGCTGGCAATGCCTAAGCACCAGCCTACCAGGGAGGCTCCGACACCGGTCCCCACCTTGCATCCGAAGCTTGCCGCGCTCTGGGAGCGTGCCACCATGCGCTGCCCGAATTGATACTCATTATAGTCAATGGACATCGCCGTCAGTACCCCCAGCAGACACATCATCGGAATATTGGAAAATGTCCCGAAGCATCCCAGGATCGTGTTCATCCAGAAGTGGTACGGATTCAGCAGACGGAGCACATTGGCCGCCATTCCCAGGAAGAAGGATACCCGCAGTGTCTTTGTAACTCCCAGCTTCTTGATCATGGGACCTACCAGTATGAATCCCAGCAGTGTGGGGATCATTCCGATCGCTCCCTGGATCCCGATCAGGTTGTCATTTCCATAGATCCATTTCGCATAATAGGTTCCCGCGGAATTGGCCAGGCCGTATGTCACATTGGCGCACAGGCTCAATACCAGCACCATCACCCAGTATTTATTCCGGAACAGCTTTCCTACCGCTTCCCCA
>Ga0137307_101951_pt1 | contig 15625 bp, 16 predicted proteins | sample NAcewD2O_March_2_FD_97180 | JGI IMG/M metagenome (GOLD analysis project Ga0137307, IMG submission 97180) | Mouse cecal microbial communities from Vienna, Austria - N-Acetylglucosamine amended D2O_March | ecosystem: Host-associated > Mammals > Digestive system > Large intestine > Cecum | place...
CACGGACAATGCCACAACGGACGTGAACACCATGGGGAACAATATCGAACAGACAGGCTCAGAAATCCGGAATTTAAATGAGGATTCCACTGAGATGAAAGAAATCAGCGAAGAATCCATGCATACCCTGGCAAACCTTATTGATGTGAATAACCACACAAGAAATAATATCGCTGTTATGGCTGAGCAGACAACCAATACCCAGCACTCTGTGGAATCTATCAGCAATGCCGCCCATCTCATTGACGAGATTTCCAGCCAGACAAACCTTTTGGCATTAAATGCCAGCATCGAGGCTGCCCGGGCAGGGGAATCCGGCAGGGGCTTTGCCGTTGTGGCTGATGAAATCTCAAGCCTTGCAAGCCAGTCCTCCAACGCCGTAAATGAAATCCGCAATGTGGTAAACGACCTGATTGAAAATTCAAAGAAATCTGTGAACATTATGAAGGAAATCAATAATTCTGTGGAAGAGCAGGACACCACATTGACCAATACGAAACAGTCCTTTGAAAATTTGTATGCGCGCTTAAATAACTGTGTCAATTCCGTGGAATCTGTGGATACTATGACCCATTCGATAGAAAACCAGAGGGCAAACGTAACAGACGCTTTATCCTTCTTAAACGGCCTTGCCCAGGACAATGCGGCAGTTGCAGAAGAATCCTCCGCCATGGCCATGGAATTGTCTAAGATTGTGGAAAATTCCAGCAACATTGTAAACGAGCTGGACAGCCAGGTCAGCATCCTCATAGAAAATGTAAACAAATTTCAGGTATAACATTCCTATTCCAAAAGAAAAGGAGTGCATCCCCTTTGATGCGCTCCTTATTTAATAACCTTAAACTCCTCACAGATTGCATTTTTTTTCTGATCATAGGTATATGCTTTTAACTGGGGGTTCTCTCTTTCCATAAGGGAAATGATGAAATAAATCAGATTGGTATCACATGCCAGGCGCTTGTCTTCCCGGGATGGCCATGGTTTCCCACAGGGATGGGAATGGAAATTTCCCAAAAGCTCATGCCCATCCCTTCGCATATCCTTTGCCGCTTGAAATTGTTCCCTGGGAATCATAGAAAAGTGGTTCCGGCTCTTTTCAACGTTTGATAGAAAATAAACTTTTTCTACATAGCAGTTCCCCTCTTCTTTTTTCCCCCCTAAAAGTCCGCATGCTTCTATAGGAAGCTGAGACTTACAGTAATCCAAAATAGCACAGTATTCCTTATACCTTATATAGATCATACTTTTTGTCCTGCTGGATTTTTTCCGCAAACCGGGCAGGAATCGTCCCTTTTGGGAAATTTTGCTGTATGAAACTCCATCTTTAAGGCGTTAAAGCTTAACAGTTTCCCGGTGAGCAATTCTCCGGCCCCCGTAAAATATTTTATAGCCTCCATAGCCTGCAGACTTCCTATGACTCCGCACATTGCCCCAATAATTCCAACCTCTTTGCAGGTTACAACAGACTCTTTTGGAGGCGGGTTTTTAAAAATGCAGCGGTAACAGGGGCCCTTCCCCGGCACATAGGTCATGGTCTGTCCCCCGAACCCTAAAATTCCTCCATGGGAAAATGGCTTTTCCCCTAAAACACAGGCATCATTAATCAAAAATTTAGAAGGGAAGTTGTCTGTGGCATCTATGACAAAGTCATATGCAAGAATAAGCTCACATATATTTTCCTCTGTGACAGGCATAGAATATGTCCTGACAGTTACCTCCGGGTTAATGGCATGGATTTTTTCTTTTGCCGACTCCGTTTTTTCCCTGCCAATATCACCTGTACCGTGGATAATCTGTCTCTGGAGATTGGAAATATCCACAGTGTCCCCATCTGCAATTCCAATGGTTCCCACCCCTGCTGCGGAAAGATACAGCGCTGCGGAACTTCCCAGCCCTCCGGCCCCGATAAGCAGAACTTTGCCCCTGAGAAGTTTTTCCTGACCTTCCTCTCCCACCTCTTTTAATGCGATATGTCTGGCATAGCGCATCCTCTGCTCTTCTGTCATTGTCCCCCTCCTTCACTCTAATGTTTTATTATAGCTTTCCCCCTTCCATCTTTCAAGAACTTCCTGCAATTTTGCCGCTAATTTTTCATAACCGCACACACCATAAGGCAGCAGCGTCACGCAGTAGGGCAGGGTATATTGTCCTTTTGCCTCCCAAAAAAAATGGAAAAGGAAACCTCCTATAAATATTACAGGAAGAAAAAGTTCGCCGGAGGAAATTTTTTTATGACAGAATATTACATATAAAAGTATACCAAAATACAAAAAGCTCTGAAACAAATCACAGTATAAAATATAGATTTGGGATAAACGTCCTCCCCCTTTTACCAGCCTGTCCGAAACCCAGGCCATCTTTCCTGCGGACTCCCGCTGCTGCTGTATCCAAAGACTTTCATAGGTTGGTTCGCTCCACTGGGATAAAGTTTTTTTCAGAAAAAATTCTGCTTCATAGAAGGGATTTTTCCGAATCTTCTCCAACTGTTCCCGGATAATCTTTCCGGCTGCCTTTTTCGATTCCTGCACGTCAAAATCCATATTCATAAAAACAAGTTCATGGAAACCGTTCCACCACCCCGGCCCGCTTTCCCCTTCTGAAAGCCCCATCATCACAAATAACTCCCCCGGCATCCCTCCTTTTGAATGAATGCCTGTCAATTTTTCCGTAAAGACTGTAATGGAATAATTACACAAAACCATAGAACATAACAGCCCACAGACAAATGCAATATGGGCCTTTTTCCCACAAAGTACAAAATCATAGAGTAAAACAAAAACTATTCCCAGAAAAAAAATCAGGTAATTTGTTTTAAACAGGCGGGCCAGCAAAATCAATGACACAGCAGATAAAATATGCCGCACATTTCCCTTTTCCAAATAAGTGATGCAATTTTCCACCGCCCCCAGCGCAAAAAACAGCCCAATTAATGTGCCGTAGACAAAGGTAACATAAAAAAGCAGAGGGAAAAACAGAAAAGACAGTACCAAAAACAGATTCCCGGAACATTTGGCACTCAGACGCCTGTAAAATTTTGAAAGCACCTCATAAATACCCAAAACCGCCAGGCAATTCAGCCCCTGGAAAACAAAGACGTATTTTTCTCCAAAAATTGAATATAACAAGGTGCTAAAATATGCCAGAAAAATCTGGTGGGGCTGATTATAAAGATATCCTCCCGGCAGAAAATCCTGATAATTCTTCCCGGCAATATTTTTGCACCTGTCCATAATAATAAACTGGTCCGCCTTTGGGTAAAGACGTGTCATCCATACCCATAACAGCATAAAGGCCAGAAAAATTCCATACAATGTCCCCTTTCGCATTTTAAAACCACCTGCACTGCAAAATGTAAAAGCAGCGCAGATGCCTGCCAGAAACAGCAAGTGTATTACAGGAAAATCCCTGTGATAACTGACGACTTCCGATATGCTTATCTTACTTGTCTCAAAAACAGAAAAGAGAAACAGCATTGCAGTGATGCATCCGAATAGTCCAACCACGATTTTCCCTGTACATTTAAAAATTCTTTTCATATTTACCATACCTATTCCCTCATTTTAATCCACTAAAAGCGTTCTTTTTCCACCTAATGTCTTATTCTATTATAGTAAGATTGAAAAGAGGAGGTTACTTATGGTTGACTTTGGAAACAGATTAAAAACACTTAGAATTTCAAATTCCCTTACCCAGAAAGACCTGGCAAGCCGGTTAAATATTACAAAATCGGTAATCAGTGCTTATGAAACAGGAGCACGTCTCCCTTCCTATGACGTACTGATTGGCCTTTCAAATATTTTTCACGTAACCACAGATTATCTGCTGGGTGTAGAAAAGAAAACAGAATTGGACCTTTCCGGTTTGAGTTTCGAGGAAAAAGAAGCCCTCTACCAACTGGTACAGGCCATGAAACACCGCTCCCATCCTTTCACTAACGATAACGGGTAAAGAGTCTATCCCTGTGTCACCCTGGTGACAAGATACACGAGACTTTGAAAGAATGGCAGCCTGCTTGTCACCACAAAAATTTTAATACAAAGCCTGTTGATAAAAGGAAGCTCCTTCGATTTAAAAATTCCCACATAGGGGTTTTTATAATATTTCGGAAAATAGTGTTTCAGTTCCCTCAGTGCAAATTCACACAAATAATATACTTCTTTCTTCTTGGCTTTCCCACAGAATAAGAACAGAAACCCTGCGAAAAAACTTAACACATCAAACTCTAATTCCCGGACATTTTTTATTTCTTCCTCCAAAAGACGGCTTAATGCGCTGTCAAATTCTTTCATGGGAAATCTGCTGCTTTCTACCCTGCTTTTTGCCATAGTGCTGTTCTTTTGCCTGCAGTAATTATATCCAATATAGGAAATGCTTCTCACCTGATTGGCCTTAAATTTTGCATAGATGACAAAAGGCACGTCCTCATAAATTTTTCCTTCTGCGAAAATAATCTGGTTTTCTGTTAAAAAACTCCGGCGGAACAGCCTGCCCCAAACTACAAATATCCCCGGCCTGCCGTAACCGCTCTCCCGGGCAAAAGGAGAAACGTCACATTCGCTTAAAACCCGTCCGGCTTCATCTATTAAGCGGTATCCGCAGGATACCATGTCTGAATCATTTCTTTCGGCGCACAACAAAAGTTCCTGTAAATAATCCGAATCCACATAGTCGTCACTGTCGATAAACGCTATATACTCTCCCTGGGCCATAGCCATAGCCTCATTCCTTGCATACCCCTGCCCTGCATTTTTCTGATATATGTATTTTATATCAAGACTGGAATCCGACATATAATTCAAAATAATTTCTTCCGTTCCATCCGTACTCCCATCGTTGACTACAATAACCTCAAAATCTTTAAAGCACTGGGCTTCCAATGACTTTAAACACCTGCCGATATAAGGCTGCACGTTATAGGCCGGCATAATAACAGAGATTTTTTTCACGCATATCTCCTCCATCTTCATTATTCAATCTCTGTACATTATAAAAATATTCTCCTTTTTTGTCAACTATTAGTGTACTATTTTGTTGTTTTATCAACTTTAAGTGTTTTTATAGCATATTCACATAATTTTTTGTATAAAAAAACAGCCAGGCTCTGAATTTTTCAGAATCTGACTGTATTTACCCACAAATGACACGCTGCCGAAAGGAATATCATCTATTAAGAAATTTAGTATTCGTTGTACTAACGTTTGATATCGTAATTCATATTCATAAGGTTTCGGATGCTGCCCACATCATCTGTTATATTTGCATCCCCCCGGATCGTGTGCTTAATAGCGCTGCTGGCAACTGCAAAATTAACCATATCCATTGGTTTATAGCCGTGCATCATAGCATAGATTAGCCCGCTGGCAAAGGCGTCCCCGCCTCCTACCCTGTCTAAAATATTAAAGGTAAAAAGTTTGCTCTCAAAGGTATGGTTTTCATACCAGAGGTAAGCTTTCAGACTGTTTTCGCTGCCGCTGTGGGCATAGCGCACATGGCGGGCAATACATTTGAGATTTGGGTATCGGCTCACAAATTCCTGAAACACCTCATCCTGCTGCTCATAGCTTGGCTGCAGAGGAATATGATCCTTTACATCCCCCATGCCGTGATTATTTTCATCCCTCCAGATATGGTAAGGCTCAATGCCTAAAAGCACGTCCACATAGGGAAGACATTCCGTACAGAAATCCCTGGCCTCCTCCCAGCTCCACAACAGACTTCTAAAATTACCGTCAAAGCTCACGGTAATCCCCTTTTCCTTCGCCGTCTTTAAACAATCCATCGTAAGCTTCCTGCAGTTTTTGGACAGTGCCGGGGTAATTCCGCTTAAATGCAGCCAGGTGAATCCCTCCAGGAGCTGATTCAAATCCACATTGCTGTAATCATACTCTGCAAATGCGCTGTTCTTTCTGTCATAAATCACTTTGCTGGGCCGTATTCCGTATCCTGTTTCCAAGTAGTAACTCCCAAGACGGTGGGTTGGCGTCTCCTCCCTGGTACTTAAAATCATAGGGGTGCAATGCACGTCATTGCTTCTTAACATGCGCACCGCACTTTTTCCCAGGCTGTTATTGGGCACCACGCTGAAAAATGTGCTGTCCACCCCCAGATTGGCAAGAGCCAGGGCTATATTGGCCTCGCTTCCCCCATAACTTGCCTCAAAGGTGGATGCCATTCTGATTTTCTCATAACTTGGCGGCGTGAGGCGCAGCATAATCTCACCGATGGTTATAAATCTGTGGTCTGCTGCTGCCCCTTTCGTAATAGGATTGCAATGTTCCATATTTAAAATTCCTCCCTCTACATTTCTATATAGTATCTTCTCCACTTTATTGTATTTCTTTCCCCCGGATATTTCAACAGAAACCTGGCTTCACATTTCGTTACGCCAGTTTTTGCCTAATTCTTTTCAATAATTTCCATAAGCTCATACGCTCTCGCCTTCGTCAGCTCTGCACCCTTTAAATTTCTAAGCATGGGCTCCATACTTCCCCCTTCAAATTCTGCTCCGGCTTTAATCACTTCCTGCTCCTTCTTTTCAATCCATTCCCTCTCTTCTTTTATGAGATTTGCCATGGCATCCTCATCCATGGTTCGCTTCAGGGTATTCCATATGGAATTTAAGGCGTAATCCCAGATTTCATATAGCTGCATGGAAGTTTCATTTAGCTGAGACTGGTCTAAAGGTTCCTTGTTAATGGAATTTTCCAGTTCAGATGCCCTCTCCTTTGTGGATGCAAGCATCTGATTTAAATTATCCAATATAGGAAAGCTTATAAATCCCTGCTGTTCATTTTCATTATTTAAAGCATAAAAAGTAAGGGCCGCATCCTCTGTATCAGCAAGGTCATAATGCCCAATCCAGCTTCTAAACTCTTCCGGAAGTTCCGAAAGGGGCGCTCCTGGGAGGTAAATTAAAATATTTTTCGCCCCCGAAAGACCATAAGGGTCCGTATACCTGTAAAGCATTTCATCTCTTATCTCCTCCGTCCCTGTTTCCTGCTCATACTCTATCTCCGCTATCTCCATAGAATATGTATATTCATTCACTTTCACCGGCTTCGTAAACTTCCCGGAAAAATCACAAAGATAGGCGGTTCCCACAGGATAGCCATCCCCTATAGCCCCCATATCACTGTCAAAATACTCCCCGGAAAAACTTCCGTCCCCACGGATTACCAGCATAGTTCTCCAGCCTCCTGCACCGCTGGAAAACTCAAATTCAAGATTTTTTATATGGGAAAAAGAGAATTCCTCCTGTTCTTCCGGTTTTACAGCTTCCTCTGACGGCTCCATTTCCTTTGAAAATTTTTTCTCTTCTGAAACCTCAGTTTCAACATTTCCCACCTCCCTCTTGCCTGTATCTGAAGAATTGCCGCAACCTAGAAAACAGCCTGCCAAAATGCCTGCCAGCATCAATATTAATAGATCCTTTTTCAATTCTTTTTTCCTCCAATGTAAAAAATTTCACGGTAAACTTAAGTTCTAAAAGAATCAGTTTTGAAAATATTATTCTACGGAATATGTCATACAAAGATTAATAAGATAATGATTTAGAAATTGCCCATAAAAAACTTTCAGGCAGCGCTGATTTTATTTCTAAGAAATTATGCCAGTTTCTGGATTTTTTCAGACTGCTCCGCCACTACTCTCTTTAACAAATCCACATCCGAAAAAGTGCTGTCCATTTTGTCAGCATATTCTTTGTAACGTGTATATGTATCAGTGTAACAAGATTCAATCGTATTAAGCCTCGGCAGTATCATATTTTCTTGGCAGAGTTTAACCAAATGAAGCTCACCCTTTATAGTTATGATTTCTCCTTTCATATTTAGAATGTCACACTTCATGTTCTGGATATCTCCCTTCATGTTCTGGATATCTCCCTTCATGTTCTGGATATCTCCCTTCATGTTCTGGATATCTCCCTTCATGTTCTGGATGTCACCTTTCATATCTTGAATATCATCTTTGATGCCCACAAGTTTTTCATCCATCATCTCCGACATTGCCAACAGCCATTCATTATTGGTCATATTGCCATACCTCCTTCCTCACTGATTCTTTTAGTAAAAATACTATATCACACAATAAACAAATTGTCACTACCCGTTTTTCACTTTTTCCGGCTTCTCTCATAATAGAAAATATACTGCTGTATAATTCCGGCATACTCCCCGAAATCTTCAAAAATATTTTCTCCCTCACATTCTGTCTGTATTGCCTTTGCAATCCACACATCCACAGGAACTCTTGCAGTTCTGCCGTATCCGAAAAGGCACACGCAGTTTGCCACCTTTTTTCCCACCCCATGCACCTTTTGCAGCGCATCAAAAAGTTCCTCGTCTCTGTACGCAGCTATTACTTCCAAATCCAAAAAGCCGTTGGAAACTTTTTCTGCGGCATCTATCACATAAGGCGTGCGGTAACCCAGGCCACAGGCTCTTAATTCCTCTGAAGTGGCACGTTTAAGTTCCTGGGGCGTGGGAAACAAATGAAGGCACTCATACCGAGTTTCTATTTTCTTTCCGTACCGTATAGACAATGACTCCACGGCCTTGGAAATAGCAGGTATATTTTTCCTCTGAGAAATAATAAAAGTAATTAGCATTTCCCAGGTATTCTGACGCAGCACACGGATTCCTGTTCCCTCCTGTATGGCCCTGTCCACAAAAGAATTTCTATCTCCCGCTTTTTTTCGGAGAACTCTGTAATTTCTGGACAAATCAAAATACTTTGTCCAAACCTGTGCCCAAGTGTCTTCGTTACAGGAAACCCTATACTCCCCTTCCTTGCTCTGGCGTATGTAAACCGCCTGATCTCCCGTTATAAAGCGATAGGTGTCCTCTTCAAACTTTTTTACCCGGAAACATTGGCCGCTGTCCGCTATTTTTCCCAAATCAAAATCATCTTCTATATGTACTATAAAATTTTCAATCTCCTCTTTTGCAGTAAACACTTTTCTCTTACTCCTCTCCAGATTTTCTCATTCTAAGTAAAATACGTTTTTCCATACGGGATACCTGTACCTGGCTGATTCCAAGTTTCTCTGCTATCTGCACCTGAGTCATCTCCTTAAAATACCGAAGCTCAATTAGCTCCTTTTCTTCCTCACTTAACCCTGCAAGAAGCTGTTCTAAGAGCAAATGATTCACCAGTTTTTCCGTACCCTCCGCCCCGGAATTACACACCTGGTCCACAAGGTAGAGCTCGCTGTCCCCATCCTTATATACTGGCTGGTAAATGGATGCCACTTCCCCGTTTGCCTCCATTGCCTCCACAATCTCCTCCACTGTAAACCCTGTCTCTGCAGAAATCTCTTCCAGGGTAGCCTCCCTCCCCAGCTTCTGGCACAGGGAATCGGATGCCTTCTTTATTTTCCACCCATTTTCTTTTAAAGACCGGGAAACCTTCATCATACTGTTATCCCTTAAAAAACGCCGCATTTCCCCCATAATCATGGGTACGGCATAAGTGGAAAACTTCACCTCGTAGGAAGTTTCAAAATTATCCACCGCCTTGATAAGTCCAATGGTTCCAATCTGAAACAATTCCTCCTTATCGTGCCCCCGGTGTTCAAACCGCTTTACTATGCTCCACACCAGCCCAAGATTATCTGAAATCAGCTTTTCCCTGGCAGCTTTATCCCCTGCGTGTGCCTGATTCATTAGAGCTGTCACATCCATCTATTCTTCCAGTTTCCTCTCTCCAAACCTTTTTTTCATAGTTACTTTTGTCCCTTTCAAAGGCTCCGATTCCACTGACACTTCGTCCATAAATGCCTCCATAAATGCAAACCCCATACCGGAGCGCTCCAATTCCGGCTTCGTGGTAAAAAAAGGCTCCATTGATTTTTCAATATCCGCAATCCCCACGCCCTCATCTATAACCACCACCTCCGAATCCTTATCGTGATATGTACAGGTAACCACCACCGTGCCCTCCTTCTCTCCATATCCGTGAATAATGGAGTTGGTCACAGCCTCCGACACTGCGGTTTTCACATCTTCAATCTCGTCTACCGTAGGATTTAACTGTGCAAAAAAGGCGGAAACAGCCACTCGGGCAAAACTTTCATTCACCGATACGGCATCAAATTCCAATCTCATCCTATTCTCCATCAACTCTTCCTCCCGCCCTTTCCTGCTCTGTACCAATCGGAATCAGTTTTGATAGTCCTGAAACCATAAAAATTTTCTTAACCCTGTCATTTAGATGAACAGCCTGTACACTTCCGCCGCTGTACCCAAAATTCCTGCACCGTCCAATCAACACACCGATCCCTGAACTGTCCATAAACTCTGTCTGAGAAAAATCAAACACCAAAACTCTTACATGGGAAATCTCAATCATCCTGTCGATATCCTCCCGCAGCTCCTTGGCACAGTGATGATCAATTTCCTTTGGCATTTCCACAATCAATTGTCCATTTTTACACTGATAACTCTGTCTCATTCTATCATCTCCCTTTCTGCCATTATCTCTTTCTGAAAAAAAGACATAAAATACCAAAGTATTTTATGTCTTTTGTTAAAATATTTTTTAATTAAAAAGCCTGAGTTTTACCTGTTTTCGCCTGGATTTTCCGGTGTCTGCCCGTTATCCTGACCCTCCTGATTCTCCCCGTTCTCTCCTGCATCTCCGCCATCCTGTGGCTTTACTAAATTTGGATTTGAGTTTATAAAACTCTGAGCTACCCTGGCCCGCTCCGTCCCCGGGTGAGTATTCACCACAATCTGGTAATACGCAAAAGCCTTTTCCAATTCTTCCGTCCTGCGGTAGGACTGTGCCAGATAATAAACTGCATTTCCATTTTGGTAATCTTCTTCAATCTCCACCACTTTGCTCAGCTTGTCTATGGCCTCCTGCCAGCTTCCCTTGGTGTATGCGCTATAGCCCTCCTGATACATAGTGGCCAGATATTTCTCGTTCACTTTTCCGCTGATATCACTGTAAATACCCTTGGCGGCACCGCTTAAATCCTCTTCCTTCACTTTTGCCAGACTGTCCCCGGCCCCATCGATATCTTCGCTGCTAAAGGCAGAATATGCCCCTAAAAGATTCTCATAGGAAGAAAGTTTCGCCTCCGCTTCCTTGGAATCCCCCTTTATCGTTTCCAGCTCCTTCGTTAGATCTTCCACCTTATTTTCCAGGGATGCAATAGACTGTTCCTTGGTAGAAATCGTATCATTGGCAGCCTTTAACGCCTCATTAGCATCGCTCTTTGCCTTCTGGTTAATATTCGGCAGCATAAGAAATACCATAATAGCCACCCCTAAGGCAATTCCGATAATAATATTAATGATAGTTTGTCCCGCTGTGTTATCTTTAAAATTAGCCGGCATGATAATGGTGTCATTGCCGCTTTGATAAGAAATTAAGTCATCATTCTTTTTCTTCTTAGGATTCTGTTCTTTTAATTGTTTCTCCACTTCCCGCATATACCTAAGGGTAATGGTATTATTTTTGTCTATTTTGGCGGCATTCGCAAGGCTTTTTTTTGCCTGGTCATATTTTCCTTCCTGGATATACAAGAGAGCCAAAAGCTGATGACCCTTTACCATCTTCGGATTTAAGGAAAGCACTTTTTTAAGCTGTATGGCCGCTAAATCCCGACTGTCCTGCTTACAGTACTGCAGGGCTTGATTATACTTTTTAATTGTCTGATTGATGGTGTCAAGCATAGAGGCATTGCTCTGTACCTCGCTTAAATAATGCCCTGCCTCATTATTCCCAGACCGGCAGTTTTTGCTGATCACCCACTCGCTTAAAGCAGACACCGTCTCTCCCATCTCGAAATACACAAGGCCGAGAAGATTTCTTGCATCTATATTTAATTTATTTAATTCAAGACTTTTTTTAAGGCTGTTTACGGCTCCGGATAAATCCCTCACACTGGCCCGCTCCAAGCCCTCATTATAAAAAGTGTTAGATGTCTTTATAATTTTTTTGTATATTTTTACGTCCACGCCGCACTTCTCACAAAAATCTTTTCCCGTAAGTAGTGCTCCACAGTTAAAACATTCCATCTATATCTCCTTTGCCTGCTAATGGCTGCTGCTATTTCTTTCCTTCATCATTTCCACCAATATATCTGTCATATCTGTAAGGCCATGGTTATATATAGACTCCTCTGCCTCCTCCACCTCAAGGCTTGGCTGAAATTTTTTCAATTCTTCTTCAAAATTAAGCATACGATTCCTCCTGGATAAAAAACAGTAAATGATTTTCCATGTAAAAACACCACTATATCTTTCATGTATTCCAATATCAATAACATTATAATATAGTGGTGCTAATATGCAAGTAAAAAAATATGAAATTTTTATTATTTTATCGCAAAAATATTATTTATGCGCCCTGATTCTGTCTCTTATTCCATTTTCCGTGGCAACATGACAGATTTTACAGGCCAAAGTATCCGTTTTGTCACAAAACTTCCTATTTCATGGAATCAAGCTGGGCTAAAACCTGCTGCATCATCTGTTCATATTTTGCCAGTTTTTCCTTTTCCTCAAGAACCTTTGACTCCGGCGCTTTGCTTAAAAATTTCTCATTGTTTAACATGCCTTTGGAACGTGCAAGTTCTTTTGTCAGGCGCTCCTTCTCTTTCGTCAGGCGCTCCCGCTCCTTTTCCATATCCACCAAATCCTCTAAGGGGATGTAAACGGCTGCGTCGGGGATAACGATGGAAACCGCATCCTCCCCAATCCCTTCCTTGTCTTTTTGGACCGTTACTTCACTGGCTCCCATCAGATTTGCATACATATCCTTTAAACCATCAAAAACTGTCCTGACCTCCGGCTTTTCAGAGACAAGATACACCGCTGCCTTTCTGGAGGGGGGCACATCCATTTCCGAACGACGGTTTCTCACAGCTTTCACCAGCTCTTTGCACCGCTCCACTTCCATTTCTTCCTGTTCAAAATTATATTCTTCTTTAAATTCCGGCCAGAAAGTAAGCATAATCGTCTCCTCCTGGGGATGCAATGTACAGTATATCTCCTCTGTGATAAAGGGCATAAAGGGGTGGAGCATTTGAAGGGCTTTTGTCAAAACTTCTTTTAATGTCCATAGGGCTGTATCCGCACTTTTCTGGTTTTCCTCCCTGTGATAGGTGCGGCGCTTTGTCATCTCAATATACCAGTCGCAGAACTCGTCCCAGATAAAATCATATACCTTCTGAACTGCAATCCCAAGTTCATACTTATCCATATTTTCCGTCATCTCTTTGGCCAGGCGGTTTACTTTTGACAAAATCCATTTATCCTCCGCAAGGAAATCCTCTTTCCCCGGCTGTTTAAGGGCCACATCTTTCATATTCATCATAATAAAGCGGGATGCATTCCAGATTTTGTTGGCAAAATTCCGGGAAGCCTCCACCCGCTCCCAGTAAAACCGCATATCATTTCCCGGCGCATTTCCGGTCACCAGGGTAAGCCGCAGGGCATCCGCCCCGTACTTGTCAATGACTTCTAAGGGATCAATGCCGTTTCCTAAGGATTTGCTCATTTTCCTTCCCAGGGAATCCCTTACCAGCCCGTGGAATAATACAGTATGGAAAGGCGCTTTTCCCATCTGTTCATAGCCGGAGAAAATCATGCGGATTACCCAGAAGAAAATAATGTCATACCCGGTCACCAGAACATCCGTGGGATAAAAATAGTCCAAATCCTCTGTCTTTTCGGGCCATCCCAATGTGGAAAAAGGCCAAAGTGCAGAGGAAAACCAGGTATCTAAGGTGTCTTCATCCTGCTTTAAGTGGGTTTTTCCGCATTTGGGGCACTTTTCCGGTTTTGTTTTGCTCACCGTCATCTCCCCGCAGGCTTCACAGTAGTAGGCGGGAATCCTGTGCCCCCACCAGAGCTGCCTGGAAATACACCAATCCCTGATATTGTCTGTCCAGTTAAAATATATTTTTTCCATGCGCTTTGGAAGAAGCTTAATCTCCCCGTTTTTTACTCCCTCCACTGCAGGCTGAATCAGCTCGTCCATTTTTACAAACCACTGCTGCTTTACCATGGGCTCCACGGTAGTTCCGCAGCGGTCGTGGGTTCCTACGTTATGGGCATGGGGTTTTACTTTTACCAAAAGTCCCATTTCCTTTAACTCTTCCACCAGGGCCTTTCTGCAATCGTACCGGTCCATCCCCTGAAATTTTCCTGCGTTTTTATTCATCACGCCGTCATCCCCGATGACCACCACTTCCTCTAAGTTGTGGCGTTTTCCCACCTCAAAGTCGTTAGGGTCGTGGGCCGGGGTGATTTTTACGCAGCCCGTTCCAAACTCCTTGTCCACATAGGAATCTGCAATCACCGGAATCTCCCTGTCCACAAAGGGCAGGCGAAGGGTTTTTCCGATAATATCCTGATAACGCTCGTCCTCCGGGTTTACGGCAACGGCAGTGTCCCCAAACATAGTTTCCGGCCTGGTGGTGGCAATCTCCACAAACCGCCCCTCTTCCCCTGCTACCGGATAATTAATATGCCAAAAGAACCCGTCCTGCTCCTGGTGCTCTACCTCCGCATCGGAGATAGATGTCTGACATACCGGACACCAGTTGACAATACGGGAGCCTTTGTAGATATATCCCTTTTCATACAGTTTTACAAAAACCTCTAAAACCGCATCAGAACAGCCCTCGTCCATGGTAAACCGCTCCCGCTCCCAGTCTGCGGAAGAGCCCATTTTCTTTAACTGGTTGATAATGCGCCCGCCGTACTCTTTTTTCCAGTCCCAGCATTTGTCAAGAAAACCTTCCCTTCCCAAATCCTCTTTGTTAATCCCCTGCTGTTTCAGGGAATCGATAACTTTTACCTCCGTGGCGATAGCCGCATGGTCTGTCCCCGGCTGCCACAGGGCATTGTAGCCCTGCATTCGCTTAAAGCGGATTAAAATATCCTGCATAGTGTTGTCTAAGGCATGTCCCATGTGCAGCTGCCCTGTAATATTTGGGGGCGGCATCACAATAGTGAATGGTTTTTTGCTTTTGTCCGCCTTTGCACGGAAATAACCGTTTTTCTCCCATTTCTGATAAAGGCGGTCTTCAATGCCCTTTGGATCATAGGTTTTTGCCAGTTCTTTGCTCATAATCTGTTCCTCTTTTCTTATATTTTTCCTCTGGGTGCCCATGTGCAATCGGGTAGGGGGGATTTCTTTTCCCCCTACTCGCCGCGCAGCCCGCATACCGCATCAGCAGTAAACTTCCCCCATGCGGGTCTGCGCATAAAAAAGAACTGCGCTCCTGGAACATACATTCCAAGGGCGCAGTTATACGCGGTACCACCTTGATTATATCTCAAAAGAGATACATCTCTTTGATTTGTAACGGAATCACCCGTGTGGACTTACTTGCTGTCTTTAAGGAACTGTTCATAAACCTTTCCATTTATATTATGACCAGCATAAAAACAGGTTCTGCCCTCCAGTTTGGGAGCTACCTTCCCGAAGCCGTTTTCTAAACGGCCTTTCACCCGATGGGCCGTTCTCTCTAAAGAGCGTATTCCGGTACTCCTCTCCTTCATTACCTTTACAATATATCCTGTTTATTACTTATATTCTATATTCCCTCATCCTCGTCACGTTTCTGTGCAATGGCCGCTGCTGCGCCGGATACGGCTGCCACCAC
>Ga0137307_101952_pt1 | contig 15619 bp, 14 predicted proteins | sample NAcewD2O_March_2_FD_97180 | JGI IMG/M metagenome (GOLD analysis project Ga0137307, IMG submission 97180) | Mouse cecal microbial communities from Vienna, Austria - N-Acetylglucosamine amended D2O_March | ecosystem: Host-associated > Mammals > Digestive system > Large intestine > Cecum | place...
ATAGATACCTCCTTTCACTTTGTGTACAGTATATAAAGGTTTTTGGTTGGTTCGTTTGTTAGAGCTTTAAGAGAGAATCTGTTGTTGTTTACAGATTGGGGTTATCCATTGTAACTGTCATTTCAGGGACAAGGATATATGCTTTCTGTTTACTGTTCCATTTATAATAAGTAGTCGTGAGACTCTTTCCCTGATAGGTGTAGCAAACGCGGAGTTCATTCTCCCAAGCGTTCTTTATGCTGTTCCACTTCATCGTTTCGCTTTCCGTCATGCGTTGCTGGTCGTCATACTTGTAGCTGTACTTCATGTAGTTTGCCAAAGTACTACCATCCATCTTGTAAACGGTCTGTCCTACCATTACGCCGTCTTTCTCTTCCGAATTGTAAATAAGGTTGTTCTTGTTGGCTGCGAAAGTAGAAATGCTACCGAACAGGATTACTGCTGATAAGAGAGCTGTTTTTAAAAATACTTTTGTTTTCATGACCGTATATGTTTTTTAGTTATATCTTACTATTTTCTATCAATATGCGATTTAATTCGCCGCAAAGGTACATATTTATTTGACATAAATACGAGTTATGATATAAAATTAGACAAATTGTCAGCTGAGTATTCTCTTTTTGATGTGTCCTTTTGCCTGTATTTGTGGCAAAAAAATATCCGGCAGGGAAGTTGCCGGATATTCTGTTAAGCAAACTGTATTTTGAATGGAATGCTTAGGTTGCTTTCTGATTGTAAGTTAAATAAGGTTATAGGAGGGTTTAGTGTGCCTGAAGCCAGTTCTTTCCCCACCCATAATCCGCTTTCAGTGGCACGTGCATGCGATATGCGCGTTCCATCTCTTCGATTACAATTTGTTGCACGATCTCTTTTTCAGCCTTTGGAACGCTGAAATTTAGTTCGTCATGGACCTGCAAAATCATCTTTGCTTTCAGATTGTAAGTTTGGAAGCGCTCGTAGATACGTGCCATGGCAACTTTGATGATATCGGCGGCACTTCCCTGGATAGGCGCATTGATGGCATTGCGTTCGGCATATCCGCGCACGGTTGCGTTTCTTGAGTTGATGTCGGGCAAGAAGCGTTTGCGGTGGAAGATGGTCTCCACGTAGCCCTGTTCGCGTGCCACTTGGATGCTCTTGTCCATGTATTCGCGTACTTTCGGATAGGTTTCGAAGTATCCGTCAATCAGTTCTTTAGCCTCTTTGCGGTCTACATTCATACGTTCGGCAAGTCCGAAGATGGAGATGCCGTAAATGATGCCGAAGTTGGCGGTTTTGGCTTTGCGGCGCATGTCGGAAGTGACGTCTTTGATATCTACCTTATATATCTTGGCAGCCGTGGCGGCATGAATGTCATATCCGCTGAGGAATGCATCGATCATATTCTTGTCTTCGCTCAGGTGTGCCATGATACGCAGTTCTATCTGTGAGTAGTCGGCGGAGAAGAACTCGCAATCATCGTCAGGAATGAATGCCTTGCGGATCTCCTTACCGTCTTCGTCGCGTATGGGGATGTTCTGCAGGTTCGGATTGCTGGAGCTGAGGCGTCCGGTGGCGGTGACTGCTTGGTTGAAAGAGGTGTGGATGTGTCCTGTGCGTGGGTTCATCAGCAAGGGAAGGGCATCGATGTAGGTACCCAACAACTTTTTCAGTCCGCGGTGCTCTAATATTTTCCCGATGATGTCATGCTTGTTCCGCAGGCTTTCCAGCACTTCTTCGGAAGTGACGTACTGTCCGGTCTTGGTCTTCTTTGCCTTGTCAGTGATCTTCAGTTTGTCGAACAGGACTTCGCCTACCTGTTTGGGGGAAGCGATGTTGAATGTCTCGCCTGCCAGTTCGTAGATCTCTTTTTCTATTTCTTTCAGGCGGGTGGTGAAGTGTTCGGATGTCTGTTTCAGGGATTCGGTATCTATGCGTACCCCGTTACTCTCCATGTTGGCAAGTACGCGCACGAGCGGCATCTCTATTTCGTAGAAGAGGTGCTCCACGCCTTGCGCCTTCAGTTCTTTTTCGAGTACATTCTTCAATTTCAGGGTTACGTCTGCATCTTCGCAGGCATATCGGTAGACTTCCTCCGGCGGAAGGTCGCGCATGCTTTTCTGGTTCTTTCCTTTCGGACCGATCAGTTCGTCGATGTGTATGGTCTGATAATGCAGGTAGATTTCCGCCAGATAATCCATGTTGTGCCGAAGCTCGGGTTGCAGTACATAGTGGGCGAGCATTGTGTCGAAGAGTTCGCCTTTCACTTCTACTCCGTAGTTTTGAAGAACGAGGATGTCGTACTTGATGTTTTGTCCCACTTTCAGCGATTTCTCATTTTCGTAGATGGGGCGAAGCTCATTGACTATTTTTAACGCTTCTTCCCGTTCGGGCGGAACCGGGATGTAATAAGCTCGGTTTTCGGCATCGCTGAAGCTCATTCCCACCAATTCAGCCTCCATTGGTTCGGTGGAAGTGGTTTCTGTATCTATTGAGAGAATTTCCGTTGTAAGCAACTTTTTAATAAAATTCGCTCTTTTTTCTTCTGTATCAATGAGTTGATAGTCTGTGTTGAGCGTTTCTAAACGCGCGAGAATTGAATTTTTCGGCTCATCCGTCCCGCCGGACGCAAATTCTGCAAACAAATCGCCTTGAATTGGACCATTGTTTTGGGCAAAAAGCGGGCCTGCTGAAAAAAGGTCAGGGGTTTGGGAAGTAGGGGAGGGGGGAGTACTTTTTTTCAGTACACGGTCGATGAGCGTGCGGAATTCCATTTCTTCGAAAATTCTCCGGAGTTCCTCTTCGTTTGGTTTTTCGCGCACGAGTGCTTTCATGTCTAACTTGATGGGGACATCTGTTTTGATGGTTGCAAGGAATTTGGAGAAGAGTATCTTTTCGCGGTTGTTCTCCACTTTCGTTTTCAGGGCACCTTTCAGTTGGTCGGTATGTTCCAATAGGTTTTCGATGCTACCAAATTCGCTGACCAGTTTCTGTGCGGTTTTCTCTCCGACGCCAGGACAGCCAGGAATGTTGTCGGAGGCATCGCCCATCAGTCCGAGCATGTCAATGACTTGCCGGGTGGACTGGATGTCGAACTTGGCTTTCACTTCTTCTATACCCATCACCTCGAAACCACCGGTGTGCTTGGGGCGGTACATGAACACGTTTTCAGATACCAGTTGTCCGTAGTCTTTGTCGGGGGTCATCATGTAGGTGGTGATACCCTGTTTTCCCGCTTCAGTGGCGAGGGTACCGATGACGTCGTCAGCTTCGTAGCCCGCTACCTCGAGGATGGGAATGCGATAGGCACGGATAATATCCTTGATGATGGGCACAGAGAGCCGGATGCCTTCCGGAGTCTCTTCCCGCTGTGCCTTATATTGTTCGTAGGCCTCGTGACGGAAGGTAGGGCCTGCCGGGTCGAAGGCGACACCGATGTGGCTGGGGTCTTCTTTTTTGAGTACTTCTTCAAGGGTGTTCACAAAGCCCAGAACGGCTGACGTATTGAATCCTTTGGAGTTGATCCGCGGATTTTTGATGAACGCGTAATAGGCGCGATAGATCAATGCGTATGCATCGAGAAGAAACAATTTATTGTCTGAATCCATATATTTATCCTTTTTTTCATGGTAAAAGTACAAAAAAATACGGTATTAACTGTTTTATTACTATTTTTGTGGGAAAATAGCGTTGCATGGACAACTCATCACTTATAAAATACCCGATAACAGCCGAACTGGACGACTTTAAGAAGCTGTTTGATGCTTCTCTTACCAGTTCCAACTTTTTACTGAACGAAGCAATCTCGCACATTCGGAAAAAGAATGGAAAGATGATGCGTCCGATGTTGCTTCTGCTTATAGCCAAACTTTATGGTCCGGTTTGTCCGGAGACGCTTCATGCGGCGGTTTCTCTTGAATTGCTGCATACGGCAAGTCTGGTTCATGACGATGTGGTGGATGAGAGCACCGAACGTCGGGGACAGTTGTCGGTGAATGAGGTCTATAATAATAAGGTGGCAGTGCTGGTGGGCGACTATCTGTTGGCTACTTCGCTTGTACAGGTGGGCAAGACGAGGAATTGTGCCATTATAGATGTGGTTTCCCGTCTTGGACAAGATCTGGCAGAAGGAGAACTCCTGCAACTTTCTAATGTAAGTAACCTTTCTTTTTCGGAAGATATCTATTTCGATGTGATTCGTAAGAAGACGGCTGCGCTCTTTGCTGCCTGCACGAAGGCAAGTGCCCTTTCGGTGGGAGCAACCGATGAAAAGGCGGAATTTGCCCGTCTGTTCGGTGAATATATTGGTATTTGTTTCCAAATCAAGGATGATATTTTCGACTATTACGACAGTAAGGAGATAGGCAAGCCCACAGGTAATGATATGCTTGAGGGTAAGTTGACGCTTCCCGTGCTTTATGCTTTGAACTCGACAGGAGATAAGTGTGCCGAAGAGATAGCTGTGAAGGTGAAGAACGGTGAGGCTACACCCGATGAAATCGCCTATTTAATCGAATTTACCAAGCGTCATGGCGGAATTGAATACGCTATGCAGGCAATGCAGGCATATAAAGAAAGAGCAGCGTCCCTGTTAGCAACTTTGCCCAATACGGATGTGAAGACAGCTCTCATGGCGTATTTGGACTACGTGGTGGATAGGGAAAAGTAGTATTAGACTGATGGTTTGAAGAAACTATCGGGAGTCCAAGAGTTATTTCTTCGCTTTGCATTGTCAGGAGTTAAAAGCCTTTTGAGTTTTTAAGATTACCCGTTGGGGAATTAATTTGAAATTACATTATATCTTATGTCTCATAACAAGTGATGTAATGGAGTATAACAAGTAATGTAATGGAGCATATCTGGTCAAAGCTAAGGTTTGGCATGACAAAGCTAAGGTTTAGCGATACAAACCTGAACTTTAGCCACTCCAAACTCCCAGATACATAACACATGCTATTCTTGCATACTACTTTTCATCTTTCAGTTCCTTCAGGATTAGCTTAATCATTTGACTTATATCGTATTGGACTGAAACTAAAGACCAAAAAATAAGGCTGAATCTTCAATATCCTCTTTCAGGCTCCTTAGTTTCAGGGCAATACTCTATAAACCAAACCATTAACGAATGGCTGAAAGAACTGATGGGCAAAAATGATATAAAGAAAACAGGAGTAAAGTAATATCTTAATTCCGCCAATGGATTAAGTTTTTGAGTTTTTCAGTCTTTGAGTTTTTAAGTTATTTTCATTAGTGTGCTAACTTATAAACTTATCAATTTACAAACTTATCAATTTACAAAACTCCCGATAATTCCTTTAATTTTAGTAGGTTCAAAAGAACTTCATTTCTTCTCCCTTGATATCAGATAGCAGGAGGTTTGCTAAGCGGCTGGTACCTAAGCGGAACCAACGGTTGTCGAGCCATTCCTTGCCGAGCACTTCCTTGACGATGGTATAATAGATTATCGCATCATTTACCGTATTGATACCTCCAGCGGGCTTAAAACCTACTTTGTTACCAGTGGTTTCGTAATACTCCTTGATGGCACGGCACATTACGTAAGCTGCTTCGGGGGTTGCAGCAGGCTGCTGTTTTCCGGTGGAAGTCTTGATGAAATCCGCACCTGAATACATGGATAGGATAGAGGCCTTCATGATGTTGGAAGCCGTTTTCAAAGCGCCTGTTTCCAGGATGACTTTCAGATGATGTTCCTTACAAACCTCTTTCAGCTCTTGTATCTCTTCGCATACGCTTTCATAGTCTCCGCTCAGGAACTTGCCTACGGAGATAACAATGTCTATCTCGTCTGCGCCTTCCATCAGTGCCATTGCGGTCTCTGCCACTTTCACCTCGGTGAAGGTCTGTGAGGAGGGGAATCCAGCCGATACGCAAGCTATATTTACGTCTTCCACCTCTAAGGTACTTTTCACGATTTCCGCAAAACAGGGATAGACGCAGATGGCTGCCACATTCTCCATGTCGGGGAATTCATCGTCAAACTGGTTTACCTTTTGCGTGAATTTCATCACGCTTTCATCGCTGTCTGTGGTGTTCAGCGTGGTGAGGTCGATGCAGTGAAACAGGAATTTTTTGACTTCTTCCGTGTTGTTTCCGAGCACTTTCTCTGCGATGAGTTGGGCTACTTTTGCGGCTATTTCCGCATCGTCCAGCCGGGTATTGTATTTTGCCAATGCGGCATCATACTTACTCTGTGTAGGTTCATTCTTCTCCATGATCATGCAATTTTGGGTTATTGATATGTCGGTTGTTATCTCGTTGGGTCTTCTTCTCCAGATTGCGGGCGAATGCTTCTGTAACGTTTACTCCGGTCTGGTTGGCAATACAGAGGAGTACCCAGAGGACGTCCGCTATTTCGTCGTCGATATTGCCTTTTTCTCCTTCCTTGAAGGATTGGTCGCCGTATTTCCGGGACATAACTCTGGCAAGCTCACCTACTTCTTCGGTGAGGACGGCCATATTGGTGAGCTCGCTGAAGTAGCGTACACCATACTTCTTGATCCACTGGTCTACTTGTGATTGGGCTTCTTCTAATGTCATCATTCTTTGTTTTTGGTATCCATGCAGATGGTCACAGGACCATCGTTCAATAGTTCTACTTTCATGTCGGCACCAAATTCGCCGGTGCCTATCTCTTTTCCTAATGAAGAACTCAGGCTTCGGCAAAACTGTTCATACAACGGCACGGATATTTCGGGCTTGGCTGCCCGTATGTACGAGGGGCGATTGCCTTTCTTGGTGGAGGCGTGCAGGGTAAACTGGCTGATCACCAGAATATCGCCGTCAATGTCGAGTATGGACTTGTTCATTATTCCGTTTTCATCGTCGAAAATACGGAGATTGACGATTTTCTTGCAGAGCCAGTCAATATCTTCCTGACTGTCTGTTTCTTCGATGCCTACCAGTATCAAGAGCCCTTTGCCTATGGCTGATTTGCAAGTCCCGTTGATGGTAACGGAGGCGTGTCTGGTGCGTTGTATGACTGTTCTCATGTCTCTTTTCGCTATTAATCGTTTATTGGGTGGGTTTCCCCGGATGGCAAAGTTACGAATAAATTCGTGATAGCTTGTATTCGGGTAAGACTATATTTCTGATGCAATAAATCTGTGCACTTGGTTATCTTCGTTATTTTACGCTTTCACCGCTATTTCCCGTCTCTCTAAAACTCTTTGGGCTTGGTATCGAAGTATTCTCTGATGATTTTTGCCTTAGCTTCCCCCGTTACAGCGGCAAGAGCTTCCAGAGAGGCTTCCTTGATGCGCTTCACACTCTTGAACTCTTTCAGAAGGGCAGATTTTGTTTTCCCGCCAATGCCTTTTATGCTGTCCAATTTAGAAGCGATTTGCCTTTTGCTGCGTTTATCGCGATGGAAAGTGATGGCGAAGCGGTGAACTTCATCTTGTATCTGCGTTAAAAGCCTGAAGAGAGGCGTGTTTTGCTTCAATCCGATGGTTTGGGGCGGGAAGCCGTAAAGTAACTCTGATGTACGGTGTTTACCGTCCTTGGCAAGTCCTGCAATGGGAATATCCAGGTTCAGCTCATCCATTACCTCTTTTACTGCGCTCATTTGTCCCTTTCCACCGTCGGTAATAAGGAGGTCGGGCAGGGGGGATTCTTCTTCGATGGCGCGCTGATAACGGCGTCTGACGACTTCTTTCATGGAAGCATAATCATCGGCACCTATCACTGTCTTGATGTTATACTTCCTGTAGTCCTTTTTAGATGGTTTTGCCTTCTTGAAGACCACGCAGGCAGCTACGGGATCGGAACCTTGGATGTTCGAGTTATCGAAGCATTCTATCTGTATCGGCAAGCGGTCCAGATGTAACTCATCCTGTATCTCTTTCATCAGTCGGACGCTTCTTTGCTCCGGATTCAGTTTTTCCGCCTGTTTCAACCGGTCTGCTTTATATTGTTTTACGTTCAGGATGGAAAGTTCCAATAACTTCTTCTTGTCTCCCCGCTGAGGAATGGTGAATACGACATCTTTCAACTCCATACCTATCTCGAAAGGTACGATGATTTCGCGGGAAAGGCTCTTGTAGCGTTCGCGCATCTCGACAATGCCCAATTGGAGTAACTCTTCTTTTGTCTCGTTCAGCCGTTTCTTATATTCGAAGGTGAAAGCCTGGTTAATGGCACCGTTGGTGATGTGGAGGTAATTGATGAAAGCGGACTTTTCGTCGTTATCTTCTTCTATGGAGAAGACATCGATGTTATGCAGTATGTTGCTTACCACTTCCGACTTGGCACGGTAGTTTGCAATCAGCATATACTTCTCCTTGATCTTTTGCGCCTCTTCAAACTTCATTTCGGCTGCCAAGTCTTGCATCTGCTGGAACAACATCCGCTCTATCTCCTGTGTATTCCCTTTTAGAATTTCCTTGATTTCACCGATATTCCTCATGTACTCGTCTATTGTCTGCTTGCCGATACAGGGGCCTGCACAGTTTTTGATGTGATATTCCAGACAGACGTTGAACTTACCGGCACTGATATTCTCGGGCGAGAGATTGAGGGGGCAGGTACGTAGCGGATACAAGTGCTTGATGAGGTCGAGCACTGCATTCATGGACGGGGTGTGGCTGTAAGGTCCGTAATAAGAGGAACCGTTGCGTATGATCTTCCTCGTCTTGAATATCCTCGGGAAGTATTCGTTCTGTATGCAGATGGAAGGGTAGGTTTTGTCGTCTTTCAGAAGTACGTTGTATCGTGGCTTATACTTCTTGATCAGGTTGTTCTCCAATAGGAGAGCATCCTCTTCGCTGTTCACTACGATGTAGCGTATGTCGGCGATCTTGCTGACAAGTATCCTTGTCTTTCCCGGTTCGTGCTCTTTGTTGAAATAGGAGGAAACCCTTCGCTTCAGGTTCTTGGCTTTGCCTACGTAGATGATTACCCCTTCGGTGTTCAGGTATTGATAGATGCCGGGGCTTTCGGGAAGGTTTAATACGATCCCTCTTAGATATTCGTTCGTCTTCAGTTCCGGGCTATTCTCCATAAATGATTCGTTTTATTCCCGATTAAACGGGATGTTTTTTATATTAGGAGCTTTTTGAGTTCTTGAGTTGTTCTCATTAGTATATCGACTTATAGACTCGTCAACTTGCAAACTTACAAACTCAGGAACTCAAAACTCATTAACTTGCAAACTCGTCAACTTACAAGAGTATCGCTTTTAACTCCCGATAACTCCTTTCCCTCCCATTCATAAAGAGAGTACCGACTGCACGTCCACCTCCTTGTCGAACACTTCTTTCCCATGCAGGTCTTTCAGTTCGATGATGAAGTTTACGTATATCTTCTTCGGATTCATCTTCTGCACCAGCTTGCAGGCGGCTTCCATTGTCCCTCCTGTGGCGAGCAGATCATCGTGCAGCAATACGACGTCATTCTCGTCTAAGGCATCCTTGTGTATCTGGATTGTGTCTTTACCGTATTCCTTGTCGTAGCTTTCCTCGATGGTCTCGGCGGGGAGCTTACCCGGTTTGCGGATGGGGATGAATCCGGCACCTAAACGAGTTGCCAGGATAGGACCCATGATGAAGCCTCTTGATTCGATACCCACGACTTTTGTGATGCCTTTGTCTTTGTACATTTCATACATAGTGTCTGAAAGTTCTTGCAGGCAAGCTGCGTCTTTGAACAGTGTCGTCACATCGTAGAAGAGGATTCCCGGAATGGGAAAATCGGGTATTTCCCGAATACTTTTTGTGAGAGTTTCTTTGCTCATAATCAGTTTGTTTAATGAGGTTATTGAATCCTTTTGTTTCACGTGGAACGCGGACGGTTTATCTGCCCGAAAGTACCAGCAGGACGTTTATATCGCTTGGCGATACGCCGGGAATGCGGCTTGCCTGGGCTATCGTCTCCGGGTCTATCTTCACGAGCTTCTGCCGCGCTTCGGTAGAGAGGGACTGGATGGAGGCATAGTCGAACTTTCCTTTTATCTTGATGTTCTCCAGCCGTCCTAACTTGTCGGCAATGATCCGTTCGCGGCCGATGTAGCCTTCGTATTTGATGAGTATCTCAGCAGCTTCGATAATCTCTTCTTTCCTTTCGGTGATTTTGTCCAGCTCTCGGCGGAAGGCGCTGACGTGTTCCGCCATATTCTGGATGTTCACTTGCGGACGGTTGATGAGGTCGATGAGTTTGCAGCCTTGACGTAGGGGAGTGGTGCCCAGTTCTTCTAATATGGGATTGATAAGTGCTGGTTTCATCGAGTAGTTGCGTGTGAAGTCTATGATATGGTTCACGGCTTCGCGCTTACGCTTTAGCAGCTCGTAGCGGTCGGCTTTGGCAAGTCCGAGGTTCCAGGACTTCTCGGTGAGGCGCATGTCTGCGTCGTCCATACGCAGGAGGATGCGGTATTCGGCGCGCGAGGTGAACATCCGATAGGGCTCGTCCACGCCTTTGGTAACGAGATCATCGATGAGTACGCCGATATAGGCTTCATCACGCTTGAGAGTGAAGGGGACGCCACCGTGGCAGTTAATATGGGCATTGATACCGGCGATGATGCCTTGTCCGGCGGCTTCTTCATAACCGGTAGTACCATTCACCTGTCCGGCAAAGAAGAGGTTCTTGATTTTTTTCGATTCCAACGTATGTTTCAGTTGGGTGGGATCGAAGTAATCATATTCGATGGCATAGCCGGGGCGGTAGATGACGAGATCCTTGAATGCAGGTATCTTCTTTAGCGCTTCGATTTGGATATTCATCGGAAGGGAAGAAGAGAACCCGTTCAGATAAAGTTCTTGTGTCGTTTCGCCTTCTGGTTCGAGGAAAAGCTGGTGCTGCTCTTTGTCGGGGAAGGTGACGATTTTGGTCTCTATGCTTGGACAGTAACGGGGACCGATACTTTGAATCTGTCCGTTGAATAGGGGGGAATCCGGCAAACCTTCGCGCAGGATGCGGTGTGCTTCTTCGTTGGTGAAGCAGGTCCAGCATGGAAGTTGTTTCAAGTGCCGGATGCTGGTATCCATGAATGAGAACTTGTGGAAGTCTGATTCCCCATCTTGCACTTCCATATATTCATAGTGCACGCTCCGTCCATCGATCCGTACCGGGGTACCGGTCTTCATCCGTCCGTACTCGATACCATGCCTTGCGATGGATTCGGTCAATCTGTAGGATGCGGGTTCTGCCATGCGTCCGCCTGCCAGTTGGGTGCGTCCGATGTGCATGAGACCATTCAGGAAGGTACCGGCGGTGAGGACGATGCATTTGGCTCGGAAGGTGACGTCGAGCAGGGTGGTGAGCCCGGTTACTTCGCCGTTTTCGACGATAAGTTCACGCACGGTGTCTTGCCAGATATGCAAGTTGGGGGTGTTCTCCAATATTTCGCGCCATGCCCAGATGAACTTGTTGCGGTCACACTGCGCACGCGGGCTCCACATGGCGGGGCCTTTGGAGCGGTTGAGTATGCGGAACTGGATGGCGGTCTGGTCAGTCACCAGTCCCATGTATCCGCCCAGGGCGTCTATTTCTCGAACGATTTGTCCTTTGGCAATGCCGCCTACGGCGGGATTACAGCTCATCTGCCCGATTTTGTTCATGTCCATCGTGATAAGGCAGGTCTTTGAACCCAGGTTGGCGGCGGCAGCGGCGGCCTCACAGCCGGCATGTCCGGCGCCGATTACAATAACGTCGTATTTAAATTCCATTCGTCCAGTGTATTTAAGTTGGTGCAAATATAGATGAAAATCGTGAGTTTTGCTCCGGATGAAGAAAGAAACTGTCTTTTCTGTTGCGGAAAGTTACGAATGCTGTTGCAGGAAGTTACGAATGTTATCGCAGGAACGTGGGAAGTGTCGGAATGTCGATAGCCCACAGGTGACACTGATTGGGGGATGACTACGGATTTCATCTGATTGATTTGTAGAAAAAATCAGCGGTTATCCGTTTTATCAGTGTTGCCTGTGGGCTATGATAGGTTTGGATACATTCTCAGTTGGTTTCTTCCTGGGTTCGAAAGCCCGCGGATCCGAAAGGCCGTACTTCTCCTTGCCGACTATAACGCGACGAAAAAAGCGGCGTTTAACATTGGTTGACGTTACGACTCCGGAGTGTTAAAACAATAGGGTCGCTCACTAATCGGCCACTAAAAACGGTTTTTTAGTGGAGGCAGACTGGGGGCAGAGCGAAGGGAGAGCGAAGGCAGAGCGTCCGGAAACTAAGGCCGGACGGTTGAAACATGGTCGAAACAACCGGAAAGGAAGGCAAAAAAATCGGGGAAAAGATGGGAAAGAGGCTGGAATATTATGCTTTTTTAACCGGTTTCCGTGAACCGTTTTTTGCCTTTATCGTCAGCTTCAATTCTGATGGCTTCTTCGTGAGAGATGCCGATAGGGTGGCATTTGTGGATGTCACTTCCGCACCGTCCGGTTTTATCCGATCCACGCACTTGATTAGGGCAACTCCCGTCACTGAGTTGACAGCTTCCCGTCACTAAGCAGGCAGTTTCCTGTCATTGAACAGGCAGCTTCCCGTCGCTTAACTCATGGATTATGGTCGCTGGCTTGACGACCTATCTCATCGCCAGCGCCCTGTTCTCTGCTTCCTCCATGATTTCCCGTTCTCCCGGTCCCTTGTCGTTGATTCCGCAGAGGTGTAGGATGCCGTGTATGATGACGCGGTGCAGTTCCGTGTTGTAGTCGCTGCCGAAAAGTTCCGCATTCGTACGCACGGTATCGAGGCTGATGAAGAGGTCACCGCTGATCCGGTTGCCTTCGCAGTAATCGAAGGTGATAATGTCGGTGTAGTAATCGTGTTGTAGATACTGGCGGTTCACTTCGAGAATCTTCTCGTCGGAACAGAAAATATAGGCGATTTCACCGGCTCTTTTCCCGTAAGTGGCGGCTACGGCCTTGATCCATTCCGTTGTTTGGCTCTTTTTGATGGCGGGCATATCCACGCCGTCTGTCTGATAACTAATCATGGTTGAATTGAACTATAGATGTGCTTTATATATTTTTTGTATATGCTTTATATATACTTTGGGTTACTAACTTTTTATCTTCTTTTATGCTTTGGGTTACTACCTCTTTATTTTCTTTTAAACTTTAGGTTACTAACTCTTTCTTCCTTTTTCTCTTCCTCCTTCCATTCCCCTTCTCCTGTTACTCCCCAGCGGAAGTACATCAGAAAAAGAACAGGTAGCTGACAACGATGGCGGCAATGATCCCCGCCAGATCCGCTATCAGTCCGCATGCGACGGCATTTCGCGTCCTGGTGATGCCCACGCTGCCGAAGTAGACTGCCAGGATGTAGAACGTCGTATCCGAAGCCCCGCGCGCCACGCAACTCATCTGCCCGATGAAAGAGTCGGCACCATATTCCTTCATGGCGTCAATCATCAGCCCGTTGGCACCGCTGCCGCTCAACGATTTCATCAGTGCCGTGGGCAGTGCGCCTACAAAACCGGTGTCTACACCCAGCATCCCCACGATCTGTTCGATGCCGCTCACCAGCAGGTCCATGGCCCCCGAAGTGCGGAAAACGGCTATGCCGACTAGAAATGCCACCAGATAGGGGATGATGCGCACGGCAGTCGTGAACCCCTCCTTGGCGCCTTCCACAAAAGCATCGTACACGTTGACCTTCTTCCACAGCCCCCAGACGATGAACAACAGGATGATGCCGAACAATATCACGTTGGCCACCAGCGTAGAGTAGGTCCCTATCCCGTCGCGGCCGATGTGCACGAACAAATACATCAGTCCGGCAAAGAAAAGCCCGATGCAGCCTATCAGCGTAAGTATGGGGCGGTTGAGCAGATTGATGTCTTGGGCGATGCTGACGGCAACCACTCCCACAAGGGTGGAGACGGTCGTAGTGATCAGTATCGGGATGAATACATCGGTGGGCTGCGCGGCGCCCATCTGTGCCCGGTACATCATGATGCTGATCGGAATCAGTATCAGCCCGGAAGTGTTCAGCACCAGAAACATGATCATCGGGTTGGTGGCCGTGTCCTTCTTCGGGTTCAGTTCCTGCAACTCCTTCATCGCTTTCAGCCCCATGGGAGTGGCGGCATTGTCCAGCCCCAGCATGTTGGCGGATAGGTTCATAAAGATGGACCCCATGGCTGGATGCCCCTTAGGTATGTCTGGAAAGAGGCGGCAGAACACCGGGCTCAGCCAGCGGGACAGCGCGTTGATCATGCCGCTTTGCTCGCCTATCTTCATGATGCCCAGCCAAAGGGCAAGAATCCCCGTCAGTCCCAGCGATATCTCGAAAGCCGTCTTCGAAGAGGTGAATGTGGAGTTGACAAGCTCCGTGAAGATCTCCGTGTCGCCCATAAAGACGAGCCGGCAGAGCGCTACGATGAATGCGATGATGAAGAATGCCGTCCAGATATAATTTAAGACCATGTAAGTAGTTTATTTGAGTTCATAGAATAAGTCCCGGAATGGCGGATGACCGTTCAGCCCCCGGCTTGCATGCCGTTGCTTCATGTCGGGTGCAAATTTAAAGATAACTTTCGATAGTTTCGATATAAATGTCGTATTTTTGTCTGCCGTCAGCCATGCCTTTTGACTCCTGCGGATGAAAGTGCCGTGGCGGGCAAGTGAATGAAAGAACAGGTAAACGAGACAGCGGATAATGAAGAAGAAAGAGCCTCGGCAGGCGGAAAAAATGCCCAAAAACACGGTTTCATCGAAAGAAACAGCCGTAGATGCCGCAACCATCCGGCAGGAATTGGAGACGTATATCGACCCCGTGAAGCGGGAATACCTTCCCCGTTTCTTCAAGACAGGGAAAGGGCAGTACGGCGAGGGCGACAAGTTCCTCGGCGTGGTTGTCCCCCATACGCGCCTGGTGGCAAAGCGGCATAAGGATGCGCCTTTCCATGTGATAGCGGAATTGTTGCAGAGCGAGTGGCATGAGTGCCGCCTTTGTGCCCTGCTGATGCTGGTGGAATGCTTTAGAAAGAGCGATGAAAAAGGCAAAAAATGCATCTACGACTTCTATCTCTCGCACACCTCGCGCATCAACAACTGGGATTTAGTGGATTTGTCCGCTCCCGGCATCGTTGGCGAATACCTGAAAGACAAACCGCGCGAAGTGCTCTACCGTTTGGCGGAAAGCCCGTTGCTTTGGGACCAGCGCATAGCGGTGGTTTCCACCTATACACTGATCAAAAACGGAGATTTCATTGACATAATCAGGCTTTCCGAAGGCTTCCTTGCCCATTGTGCACCGGTTGCCGCGTGTGGCCGTGCCGCTAAGGACGGAACCGCCGCACGCCCTCTTCACGACCTGATGCAGAAAGCTATCGGGTGGATGCTGCGCGAAATGGGCAAACGGGATAAGGACCTGCTGGTGCAGTTTCTGGAGAAGCACTGCCAAAGGATGCCCCGCACCATGCTGCGCTATGCGATAGAGAAGTTCCCGGAAGAGGAGCGAAAAGTATTTATGAAACGCTGAACAGGTGGGGCGCTTTTATCGTCCGAGTCTTAGGCTCACTCTTTCTTGACATGAAGGGGCGGGGATGTGCCGATACGTTTGGGCACATGCTTGTGCCTACATGGTATCCATTCTTTAACTGCTCCATACCTGTTCCGTGTCAACTCCATACCTGTTCCATGCTATAAGACACGGAGAAAACTCGAAAAAA
>Ga0137307_101957_pt1 | contig 15595 bp, 9 predicted proteins | sample NAcewD2O_March_2_FD_97180 | JGI IMG/M metagenome (GOLD analysis project Ga0137307, IMG submission 97180) | Mouse cecal microbial communities from Vienna, Austria - N-Acetylglucosamine amended D2O_March | ecosystem: Host-associated > Mammals > Digestive system > Large intestine > Cecum | place...
CAGAAACTATACCCCACATGAAACTCCACTCCGAAGTTACGAGGAGCAACTGTTGTTCGGTCTCCGTCAAGAACAGCTTTTAACACGTCCTTGGGAAAAGTCCTTTTAAGAAAGAAAAGCCCGTGCTCCACTCCACAGCCGATAAAGAATGACTTGTACTTGAAATCCGCACTGATGCCTAAACCGATGTCAAAGCGTCTCACGCCGTTGTCCTTGTCGAAAGTCTCAAAATTTGATCTCCAATGTATCTCCCAATCTCAAAAATCTGTGACAGAACCGTCGTTCGTCAATGTGACATGCTGTACTACGGCTATGTCGGTATTTCCAACAATGCCATATGAAATGTAGGGGCCTGTACTTATCTGCAAACCGCAATTTGGGTTTATGGGTAAGTAGGCTGCTATTTTTATCGGAAGTTGGAAGTAAACGGCATTTATTTGAGAGTATAACATCCTATGACATAAGGCTTCTTGTCCCTTATGCTGAATATATTCCGGTGCATACTTATCGGCCGTACTCTTTCTGTTCAGGAATTGCAATCCCGTCTGGAACGACCAGTTGCCAACCAAAGGAATGTCCACTCCTACACCAAAACGGAATCCAAAATTACCATCGTAACTATCACTTTTTGTGATGCTGTTGAAACCGGCACCACCTTGCACGTTAATTCTCACTTGTGAATAACTGAACGCTGTTGTCAAGTTCATAAACAGAGCGAATAGAATGTACTTTTTCATAATGCGTATTGTTTTAATGGTATTAGTTGAAATAGGGATCATGAGAAAACGGTTACAATGTATTAAAAATAAATGAGATATACAAATAAGAGATGATAAATCAGAAAGACATCATATAATAAGTACTTATCGAAAAAATCTCTTTTTTATCTCTTAGGATGACTTTGTAAGGTTGCGAACGCATCACTTGAAATGTTTCTTTTAAAAGACCACTTGTGTCTTTTTCATATGAAACACTTTATTTCTTAGTATTGAAACACTTTGTTACATATAATAGAAACACTTTGTTTTTCTAAACTGAACACCTTGTTACATAGTATAAAAACAAAGTGTTCATACTGTATGAACTAATGAGTTAACTATATAGCAGGAGGATAAAAAGGATAGTAACTACGAAAATACTTATATCCGCCGGTTCTACTCTGTGAGGGGCTTGCAGATACTTTATCTGCAAGCCATCTGCAAGGGGTATCTGCAAGCCTGTAACAAATTGATAACTAAAAGGATAAATGTCAAATCCTTGCAGATGGCAGATAAAATGAGAAAAAAACATGAGAGGAGAGAGAAGGATATTGCACTTATTCACCACTTGTACTCCTCACTATAGAAATCAAAGACCGGTTCTTTGTCGATGCCATACTGCTGGAACGCCTTACGGACATAGTCCTGGTCTTCAAGTGAAAGGGCGCATTCTTTCCGATAGAAACGATAATATCTTCCACGACCAAAGTGGGCTATCAGTTGTTGTTTCAGAGGTTGAAAGTTCTTGCTAGGAACTTCATCAAGCAAGTGGCTGATTCCCCACGCCACACGTACCTTTTGTGTAGACTTAAAATAAGGACACTGTTCGCTATCGGCAGGGATGCACAACGGATTGACAATGCTGATCACCGGATAGTCTGATGTATCGTGAACCGCAACCAGACGATGCAAGCATTTCTCTGCTTTCGTACATTGAATATTGAAGCAACGCGGATAGTGGCAAGAAGCCAAAGGAGTTTCGGAAGAGCTTTTCATAATTATTATAAATTGATTCAGGCACAAAGATAGGAATAGAAAGGGGAAAATAAGAAATAAGAAATGGAAAATGGAAAGGGGAAAATGGAAAATCGTTAGGGATATATTTAACGCTCCACTTTACACTTTACACTTTACACTTTACACTTTCCATTTTCAATTTTCCACTTCCTAAAGGAACTTCAGCATCCCGAAGAAGTCGGGACGATGGAAATCAGGTGTTTCCACATTTATAGGATTCCAGGAGAGGAAGTGCGGAGTCTGTAACTTATCGCCGCACTTATAGAAGTTGGCACGGATTGATTTTCCATCAAGAGCGGACAGTTGATGCTTGAAGAAGGCGGAATAAGGTATCACCAATGCAAGTTCCCAGGCGCACTCTCCTACCCGTTCTTCAAAAGGTTCACGTCCCAAGGAAGACCAACGTTGGACTGTATCCATCACTTCCTGCGGAGCATGCTCGCGGGCGTTGCGTCCGGTACCGGCAGCTATCAACAGAGTTCCGGCACAATTGCATTCCACGTTATAGTAAACGCCGTCGCCGGCAGGAACGGAGAAGAACTCCACACAAGCATCTTCCCACACGGCACCGTTATCTCCGGCTGCCACGGCACGCACGCTGGCTTCCTTCACCTTATAGTGCAACAGGATGGCGTCATCCGTATGGGCGATGCGGAAGAGTACTTCCGGCTTATAAGGAAACGCTTCCCAATTGACCGTATCAATAGGCTGAAAAGCAACATTTTCTTTATCGAGCAAAGCCGGTACCTCTTCTGCCAGCACATGGGCTTGGCCCACTTTCTTTACATTCAGTTCGTTCATAACTTAACTCCTACCCCCTTTAGAGATTATCCTCAATAAACTTCTGCATCTCCGGCGTATGTTCCTCTACGCTTTGCAGCAGTTTGAACTGCGCCTTTGTGCGTACAAGGTTGTGCTCGGGATATTTAATCTTGTAATAGGTATCACCGTTGATATAATCCGCCAGGAAACGGACGCACTGCATGTAAGGGAACAGGGCGGCGGCGTAGGGCAGGTTCTCGACCTCTATCGGGAGCAGGAAGACCTTTGCCGACTCCAGATACCCCTTGGCGAATGCCTTGAAGATCTCCATGTTGAAGTTCACGTTGTCCAGGTTCTCGTCGTCTTCGGCACCGGTATTGGCGGCGGAACGGAGGAAATCGCCGAAGTCGGAGAAGATAAAGTTGGGCATCACCGTGTCGAGGTCGATCACGCAAAGCACCTTGCCCTCTTCATCGAACATCATGTTGTTCACCTTCGTATCGCAATGGCACACGCGTTTGGGCAATTTGTCCTCACGATACAGGCGCTCGCCCTTGCACATCTCCTGCGCACGCTTCTCTATCTCGTCCAGATAATAGCACACTTCCTTCACACGGCCTACGGCATCCGCAGCCACGGCATCGCGGAGTTGCTTCAGGCGGAACTCCATATTGTGGAAATCGGGAATCGTCTCGCCCAGCGTATCGGGGATGTCCGCAAGCATCGCCTGGAAATTGCCGAAAGCCACACCGGCATAGTAAGAATACTCGGCATTCACCGTCTCATAGGTCTTGGCATTGGGAATGAACACCATGATGCGCCAATAGTTCTCGCCGTCGTGCCAGTAGGTCTTTCCCGTATCGGCAGGAACGAACGAGAGCACTTTGCGTTCGATGTCGTCCACGCCCTGCTCTGTCAGCTTCTTGCGGATATGGCGGGTGACGGACTCGATATTGGCCTGCAACATCTCTACATTCTGGAAAATGGCATGATTGACGCGCTGCAACACGTAGTCGGGAGCATCTGCTTCGAGAGTAGCCACCTTGTAGGTGTCATTGATCAGCCCGCTGCCCAAAGGCTTGATTCCGCTGACTGTACCCTTCGTCTGGAAATGGGATACAATGGATTGGAGGTTATTCATGATATTTAATAATAGGTTTAAAATAGTTTATGCAAATATACGCCTTCCTCATTAATATAAAAGTCCAAATTCGTCCGGTAAACGCCCAAAAATATACATTTCAGCAGATATAGCCGTAAAAATCGGAGTACAAACTTCCCTTTTTAAGCAAAATGCCTTATATTTGTGTCTGAAACCTTGGAGGTTGTTCCTGAGAATTTATGTCCGAAGGCAAAACAGCCTCTTCAAAATACCTTAAGAAAAGTGCAAAAGTTTATCAGAACCCTATTAGTGGCTTTAGTAAGCATAGTTACAACGAATCTATACAGCCAAAATATTACCTTCAAACACCTAACTACCGACGATGGATTGTCACAGTTCAGCGTCAACAGTTTGTATATTGACGAGAACGGCATCCTGTGGATTGCCACGCGCGAAGGTCTGAACCAATACAACGGCAATGATATCCAAACATACAAATTAAGCAAGAACGACCCTTACAGCCTCTTCTGCAACACCGTGTTACGCATCACGGGAGACCAGAACGGAAAGATCTACATGCTCTGCACGGAAGGAATCGCCCAGTTCGACCTGACCACCCAACGGTTCACCACCCTGCTACAAGACAATATCAACAGCATCTATTATAAGAACGGACTCTTCATCGGCAAAAAGAACGAGATATACCGCTACAACGAGCAGACCGGAAACTTCGACCTCTTCTATCAGATGGCGGGAGAGAACATCGAGATCTTCTGCATGTACGAGAACGAAGGCGAGATGTGGATAGGCACCACCAGCGAAGGCGTATTCAAACTGAGACTGGACGGACAGCAACTGACGCACCCCATCGACAAAGGAAACATCACCAGCATCTACCGGGACAACGCAGGCGAGATGTGGATAGGCAGTTGGGAGAACGGCCTCTTCCACCTGAAAGCCGACGGAACGATCGAGAACCTGCGCCACGACCCGGAAAACCCGCACAGCCTATCTTCCAACTTCGTGAGAGCCTGCTGCGAAGACGACCTCGGAAATATATGGATAGGAACCTTCAACGGGCTGAACCGCTACAACAAGTCGACCGGCATCTTCCAGAACCACACCGCCGCCGAAGCCCAGAGCGAAGGGCTGACCCACTCCTCCATCTGGTGCATCGTGAAAGACAAGCAGGGGACGCTATGGCTGGGCACCTACTTCGGCGGCGTCAACTACTTCAATCCCGAATATGAAATTTACACCGGCTACCGGGTATCGAGAGAAGAGAAGAAAGGGCTGAGCAGCCCCATCGTAGGCCGCACCATCGAAGACAAGAACGGCAACCTGTGGATAGGCACCGAGGGCGGCGGGCTGAACTTCTACAACCGACACACGCGGGAATTCAAGTGGTACCTCACGGGGCAAGGGCACAACAGCATCTCACACAGCAACGTGAAGGCGCTCTATTACGACCCCGACAAAGAAATCATCTGGATAGGCACCCACCTCGGCGGACTGAACAAGCTGGACATACGCACGGGCACGTTCACCCACTACCTCATGGAGGAAGATAATCCGGAGACGCTCCCCTCGAACATCGTCCGCGACATCACACCCTATCAGGACCAACTGCTCATCGCCACGCAGAACGGAGTATGCCTCTTCGACCCGCAGGACGGGAAGTGCCGGCAACTCTTCAAGGATACGAAGGAGGGACGACGGATAATCATGGTTGCCGACCTGGAGATGGACGCGAACGGCACGCTCTGGATTGCCGCCACGGGCGAAGGGGTATTCGCCTACCGCTTCGACACGAACAAGCTGACCAACTACCGGCACGATGCCGAACAGCCGCACAGCCTCAGCAATAACAACGTGAACAACATCATGCAGGACAGCCGGGGCAACCTGTGGTTCTCCACCTCGGGCAGCGGGCTCGACCTGTACCGCCCCGCCACGAACGACTTCGCGAACTTCGACAAAGCCTCGAACGGACTGGTGAGCGACTGCATCTACGACACGCAGGAGTCGCCCACGAGCGGCAAGCTGATCCTGACCACCAACCAGGGGTTCTCCATCTTCGACCAGGAGACGGGACGGTTCCGAAACTACAGCGTGGAGAACGGCTTCCCGCTGACAGCCGTCAACGAGAATGCTCTTTGCGCCACGCACGACGGCGAGATATTCCTCGGAGGCACGCAGGGCATGATATCCTTCAACGAGCTGGAGCTGAACTTCACCCCGAAGCCCTACCGCATCATCCTCTCGCGCCTGATCGTGAACGGGACGGAGGTGAAAGTGGGCGACGATACGGGCATCCTGTCGCGGTCGTCGCTGTGCCACACAGAGGAGATCACGCTGAACGCCGACCAGACGATGTTCAGCATCGAGTTTGCCACGTCCAACTACGTAGCCGCCAACAAAGACGACATCATCTACAAACTGGAGGGATTCTCGGACGACTGGAACAGTACGCGCGGACAGCCCATCATCACGTACACCAACCTGAACGCCGGCACCTACCACCTGCTTGTCAAGCCCCGCGGCAAGGAAGAAGCGCTCTGCCCGCAGGTGCGCCTCACCATACACGTGCTTCCGCCCTACTACCGGACGCCGCTCGCCTACCTCGTCTACCTCGTAGTGACGGGCATCCTGCTCGGGTATCTGGTCAGGACCTACAAGTCGAGAATCAAGCTGCGCGAATCGCTCAAGTACGAGCAGAAGCACATACAGGACGTAGAGGCCCTGAACCAGTCGAAGCTGCGCTTCTTCACCAACATCTCGCACGAGTTCCGCACGCCGCTCACGCTCATCGTCTCGCAGGTGGAGACGCTGATGCAACTGCAGAACTTCACGCCCACCATCTACAACAAGATACTGGGCATCTACCAGAACAGCATACAGCTGCGCGAGCTCATCACCGAGCTGCTCGACTTCCGCAAGCAGGAGCAAGGGCACATGAAGGTGAAGGTCAGCCCGCACGACATCGTGCACTTCCTCTACGAGAACTACCTGATTTTCATGGAGTACGCCAACAGCAAGCAGATCAACCTCCTGTTCGAGAAAGACACCGACAGCCTCGAAGTGTGGTACGACCAGAAGCAGATGCAGAAGGTGGTGAACAACCTCCTCTCGAACGCCATCAAGCACACGCAGGCCGAAGACACCATCACCCTCGGCATCGCCACCGAGGGCAACGAAGCCGTGATCCGCGTTGCGGACACCGGAAGCGGCATCGACGCCAAGGAGGCGGACAAGATATTCGACCGTTTCTATCAGACCGAACAGCCGGACAGCCCGAGCCGCAGCGCCGGAACAGGCATCGGTCTGGCACTGACGAAGGGCATCGTAGAGCTGCACCACGGCACCATTCGCGTAGAAAGCGAACTGGGCAAGGGCAGCTGCTTCATCGTCCGCCTGCAGCTGGGCAACAGTCAGTTCAGTGCCGAGGAGATCAGCAAGAAGAGCGAAGACGTGCGGCAGGCCGAACAGCCGCAATCGGCCGAAGTATCCGCCCTGCTGAAGGCCGAACTGGAGGAGAACGCACCGAAGAGGCGCATGCCCGACGTCAAGATGGTCATCGTAGAAGACAACGCCCCCATCCGCGAGATGCTGGCGGGCATCTTCCGCCCCTTCTACCGGGTGCTGACGGCGGCCGACGGAGAAGAGGGACTGGAACTGGTGCGGAAGGAGATGCCGAACATCGTGGTGAGCGACGTGGTGATGCCCAAGATGTCGGGCACGGAACTCTGCAAACAGCTGAAGGGCGACTTCAACACCTGCCACATCCCGGTAGTGCTGCTCACCGCACGCACCGCCATCGAGCAGAACATCGAAGGCCTGCGCACCGGTGCGGACGACTACATCACCAAGCCGTTCAACACGAACCTGCTGATATCGCGCTGCAACAATCTGGTGAACTCGCGCATCCTCCTGCAAGAGAAGTTCAGCAAGCAGCCGCAGGCCTACACCCAGATGCTTGCCACCAACCCGATAGACAAGGACATCCTGGACCGTGCCACCGGCATCATCGAGGAGCATCTGGACGACACGGAGTTCAACGTCAACATCTTCGCCCGCGAAATGGGCATGGCGCGCACCAACCTCTTCACCAAGCTGAAGGCCATCACCGGACAGACCCCGAACGACTTCATCCTCACCATCCGCCTCAAGAAAGGCGCCCTGATGCTGCGCAACAACATGGAACTGAACATCTCCGAGATATCGGACAAGATCGGGTTCAGCTCCTCGCGCTACTTCTCGAAGTGCTTCAAGGACGTGTACCACGTCAGCCCCCTCGCCTACCGCAAGGGGGAGACGGCCGGAGAGGAGGAGGAAGAGAAGAGCGAAGGGGAATAGCCTCTTCGGGCGGAAACGGCCCGCACCGGAAAAACGGTTCACGAAAAGCGGTTAAATAAACTTAATGATTTCATCGAATTTTCGCCGTTTTTCCGTCACTCCGTAGCCCGCAGCTCGTCACTCTGAAACTCACAGCCCCTCACTCAGCAGCCCGATACCCCTCCCCCCTTAACCCGCAGCCCAAAATGTACATTTTCATCCTTCGCCCGTACTTCTTTATACACACAATTCAGGAAAAGCCATTACCTTTGACCCTCGTAAACAACAATCTAAAAGCTAAAGAACAATGAAGCACATCCTTCCCTTATGGACGCTTCCGGCAGGAGCCGCCTTGCTGGCCGGATGCGGAAACACAACCCAAAAAGAAGCCACCGACTGCAATCTCCGGCAGAAACCCAACGTCGTCTACCTGATAGCCGACGACCTCGGCATCGGCGACCTGAGCTGTTACGGCGCCACCCAAATAAGCACCCCCAACATCGACCGCCTCGCCGGACAAGGTGCACAGTTCACCAATGCATACGCCACCTCCTCCACCAGCACCCCCTCACGCTTCGGACTGCTGACCGGAATGTACCCCTGGCGGCAAGAAAACACCGGCATCGCCCCCGGAAACTCCGAACTGATCATCGACACCGCCTGCGTCACCCTGGCCGACATGTTCCACGCCGAAGGCTACACCACCGCCGCCATCGGCAAATGGCACCTCGGACTCGGCCCCAAAGGCGGCACCGACTTCAATACCCTCATCCGACCGAACACCCAAGACATCGGATTCGACTACGAATACATCATCCCCGCCACCGTCGACCGCGTACCCTGCGTATTCGTCGAAAACGGCCGCGTGGCAGGACTCGACCCCAACGACCCCATCACCGTCAGCTACGACCACAAAGTAGGCCACTGGCCCACCGGACTCGAAAACCCCGAACTCGTCACCCTGAAGCCCAGTCAAGGCCACAACAACACCATCATCAACGGCATCCCCCGCATCGGCTGGATGACCGGCGGAAAAGCCGCCCTCTGGAACGACGAAGAGATAGCCGACGTCATCACCTCCAAAGCCAAAGACTTCATCATCAACCATCAGGACCGACCCTTCTTCCTATACATGGGCACGCAAGACGTCCACGTCCCCCGCGTCCCCCACCCCCGTTTCGCCGGAAAGAGCGGCATGGGCACCCGTGGCGACGTCATCCTGCAACTGGACTGGACCGTAGGCGAAATCATGCACACGCTCGACAGCCTCCACCTTGCCGACAACACCATCTTCGTGTTCTGTAGCGACAACGGCCCCGTCATCGATGACGGCTACCAAGACCAAGCCCTTGAGCTCCTCAACGGCCACACCCCCATGAAGCACTACCGCGGCGGAAAGTACAGCGCCTACGAAGCCGGCACCCGCATCCCCTTCATCGTACGCTGGCCCCTGGGCATCCAGCCCTGCAAGCAGCAGGCGCTCTTCTCCATGATCGACGTCTACGCCTCGTTCGCCGCCCTGCTCAACCATCCGCTCACGCCCGACAGCGTAGCCCCCGACAGCCGCGACCAACTCGCCACCCTCCTGGGGAAAGACAACAACGGATGCGACTACATCGTCCAGCAGAACCTGAACAACACCCTGTCCATCATCCAAGGCACATGGAAATACATCGAACCCAGCGACAAACCCGCCATCGAACACTGGACCCGTATGGAGCTGGGCAACGACCCGAAGCCCCAACTGTACAATATCTCCATCGACCCTTCGGAGACAAACAACGTAGCAGAAGCCCATCCGGAAACCGTCAGAGCACTCTCCGCCCTGCTGGAGCAAGTGAAAGCCGGAAAAGAGAAGAAAATCAAGTAGAAAACCCCATAAACAGAGAATAAAACCAAGTAGAAAACCCTATAAACAGAGAACTGCATCAGAAATGTACAATTTTGTACCTTTTGCGAACTATTAATCAAGGTTCACTTCTATTCAGTCACATATATTTGCAACGAAGTTCAACACTTCCTTCAACGGAAGAAAACCTTATTACTAATTAATAGATTTAATTTATGGAAAAGAAATCGTACTTCCTAAGACATCTCGGTCTTGTGTTACTTTGTATATTATTGGCCACACAAGCTAATGCACAGAACATTACAGTAACAGGTACAGTGACAGACAGTTTTGGTCCTGTAATCGGTGCCTCAGTAATTGTAGAGGGAACTTCTAATGGCTGCATTACAGACTTCGACGGAAAATTCAGTCTCAGCAATGTTCCTTCTAATGGAACTCTCTCATTCTCTTACATCGGCTATCAGACACAGAAAATTGCCGTAAACGGAAAAACCTCTATCAACGTAAAATTAGCAGAAGACACCCAGCTCCTTCAGGAGGTTGTGGTTGTAGGCTATGGCGTACAACGCAAAAGTGATTTGACCGGTGCCGTCGCCTCCGTAAAAGCAGGAGACGTACTGAAAAACACACCTTCCGGCAATGTATCAGACGCTCTGCAAGGACGTATGGCCGGTGTGTCAGTTGTCAGCGCAGGTGATCCCTCCAGCGACCAAACCATCCGTATCCGCGGTATCAACTCTATTACTGCCGACAGTGAACCCCTGGTAGTGGTTGACGGATTCATCGGCGGCTCCCTAAAATCTCTCAATCCTGCCGACATCCAATCTATCGAGGTCTTAAAAGACGCTTCAGCCACAGCTGTCTACGGCTCTCGTGGTGCCAATGGCGTAATCTTAGTGACAACAAAAACCCCAAACAAGGATCGTTTGACCGTATCAGTCAATGCATTTGTAAATCTGAAAACAGTAATCAACAAACCCGACCTTCTTTCTCCGGCAGAGTTCGCCCAATTGGCCAACGCCTACGGAAAAGAATATAACGAAAGCCAAGGAAAAGCAGCTCATGTATATTATACTCCCGACCAAATAGCAGCCTTCTCAAGCGGCAAAGCAGGATATAATTATATAGATCATATTTTCAATTCTCCAGGAGTGGCGCAGAACTATGAAGTCTCAATAGCCGGTGGTGGAGAGAAAACGAATTTCCTGACCTCCCTTCGCTACGAAAGCGTAGAAGGAGCCATCAAAAACTCTAAGAATGATGCATTCAACTGGCGTTTGAAACTTGATACCAAACTGAAAAAATGGTGGAAAGTCGGTATGAATCTTTATGGTAATCTGAACATCTCATCAGGTCCACGTATGGCTCAATATGAGGGGTTACTTGTTTCTGCCATCAACTTCCCGAATACGACTTCTCCCACAAATGAAAAAGGAGAATATAACAACGTTTATGCCATTGGCGGGAATCCGGCTTATAATCCAATGGGATATATCAATGAGATTGACGGAGACACCCGAAGACTGGTAAACAACCTCCAAGGCTATATGGATTTTAACATTATCGACGGGTTGACTTTCCGTACCCAATTAGGAGTAACATTTACCAATTCATTAGCGACAAGCTCGGAGAACGCCAAAAGTTATTACTATTTCAAGAATACCAGAACACAGGCTACAGCCAACAGCGCTTTCAACTGGAGCTGGCTAAATACCAATACCTTGAACTACACCAAGGAGTTTAACAAGAACCATCGTATCAATGCAACTGCCGTTTTGGAACAGTCCTATAGCAATAACTTCACTTTGAAAGGAGTAGCCAATAACATGTATTTTGAACGTCTGGGTGCCAACAGTTTGGCCGACTCTTACAGCCAAAATGCAAGCTCAGGACGCATTATAAATACATTACTTTCCGGAATGTTCCGCGTAAACTATGTCTTAATGGATAAGTACATGGTAACAGCTTCTATCCGCGCCGACGGCTCCTCACGCCTAAAAGACAAATGGGATTATTTCCCTTCTGCCGCATTGGCATGGAACATCAAGCAAGAAGCATTTATGCAAGACGTAAAAGCTATCAGCCAGTTAAAGTTACGTATCGGATATGGCTCTGTAGGTAATCAAGCGATAGAACCCTACCGCATTTTCTCTCAAATGACACCTACCCAAAACGCAGATGGCTCAACGTCTTACACAGTCGGACGTCCGGCAGCCGAATACTTGAAATGGGAACGCAATGATCAAATCAATGCAGGTATAGATTTAGGCTTCTTCAATGGACGCTTGACATTGACTGCCGACTGGTATAACAAATTATCTAAAGATGTTCTATTAGAAGTACAACAGCCTGTCCATAGTGGTTGGGATAAACTCCTGAAAAATGCCTGCGAAATACAGAACAGAGGTTTTGAGATCACAATTGGCGCAGACCCGGTAAGTACTAAAGATTGGAACTGGCATACGGACGTTACTTTATCTCACAACAAAGGGACTTTCAAGAATATCCCTACATTAGACCGTACTCAAATCCAAGCCGGACAATATGAGAACAAAGTATTCAAAATGATTGAAGGAGAAAAACTGGGAACTTTCTGGGGATATACCAACTTAGGAGTCTGGAAAAGCGACGAAGTAAATCAAGAAGTCACCGTAATTAAGAATGGAGTAGAGACAAAAGGCACTTATGCTTCCATCTATAAAGTAGTTCCGGGTCAAGAGAAACTCTTAGACGCAAATAATGACGGTACTTACAATGATGATGACCAAAGCATCATAGGTAACGGACAGCCCAGTTTTAACTGGGGGTGGAATAATACTCTTCGTTATAAAGACTTCGACCTTTCATTGTTCATTATCGGTTTCCACGGCTTCGATATTTATAATGTAACCGATCAGTCTGGTTACGGAAATGCCGTATCAGGCATCAATACGGATGTTATTACTCCTAAACGTGCACTCTTAAATCGTTGGACCAAAGAAAATGAAAACACTGATGTTCCAGGATTTGTCAAACTCAACCAAACTACCACCGGATTCAATAGTCGGTTTGTAGAAAAAGGTGACTTCATAAAAGTCAAGAGCATAACTTTAGGATATAACTTACCTAAAAAGGCATGCGATAAGGTTTTCCTCAACGACCTGAGATTTTACCTCTCTGTACAGAATCCTTTCATGATAACAAGCTATAGCGGTCTTGATCCGGAAGCAACGCTCGGCAGTCCGTTAGTATCCGGTGTTGATTGGGGTTGTTATCCCAATAGCCGCAATTTTCTGTTAGGTGTAAACTTCTCATTCTAATATTAACTGATAAGATAAAAGACATTATGAAAAAATTAGCATATATAACATTAGGATGCTGTATGGCATTGACTACTGCATGCGTTGATTTAGATCAGTATCCCCAATCATTCATCACAGAGGAAGAATATAATGGTATAGAACAGGACATAAACAAAGTAGAACTTGCAGCAACCGGTCTCTATAAGAATTTATGGAATGGTAATTATGGTTTCTGCTGCCGCATGATGCGTATAGATTGCGCAGCAGACCAAATGGTAAGCTCTCCTAAACCCAATAATGTTTTAGATTACATTATCCAGTTGAATCCAAGCATAAGCTCCAACACAGCAGACTGGGACACTTCATGGGCTAATTTCTGGAGTGTCATTACCGGTGCCAATACTCTGATTGCAGGTACTCCCATTCCCGAAATAAGCGGTGTAACTGACGCAGAAAGAGAAGCCTCCGAGAAGATAGCAAAACGATATAAGGCTGTTGTGGCAGAAGCTCGTTTCATGCGCGCTTTGAGTTATTTCTATTTAGTACGTATGTACGGAGACATTCCATACGTCACAAATAGTTCCGAAGCCATCGAATATCAACCACGTACCGCTGTGGCTGATATTTATAATAAGATTATCGTTCCCGACCTGATTGAAGCATGCGCATCATTGCCCACAGTGAGTCGTAGCGGATTCAGTTCTACACCTTCACAATGGGCAGCAAAAGCACTCCTTTCTGATGTTTACATGACTATGGCAGGATGGCCTTTAAAGTTAGGTAAAGAATATTACGCGAAAGCTGCGGAAGTCTCTTTGGACATTATAGAACACTCCGGCCTCTCTCTGACACCGGTATATGGCGATTTATGGAAAGAAGCCAAGAAGGAAGAAGCCAATGAGCATCTATTCGCCATACACAATTCTGTGGCAAACAAAGTTGCAAGTCAGTATGGCAAGTCTTTCTATCCGCGAGACTATGTCAAAGCCGGTTGGGCAGACTATTATGCCAATCCGGACTATATGGCAATCTATCCGGAAGGTGCACGGAAAGAATTCAATTACATGACCGAATGGCCTACAGCAGCAGGAAAGACCGTAAAATGGCAAGACAGCCAGGACAAATACCCTTGTATTGCCAAATACCAAGATTATAATCAGGGAGTAGCAGGTAATAGTGCACAATCTAACGGTATAACCCCCATTTACCGATATGCAGATGTATTATTAAGATATGCTGAAGCATCTAACTTAGCTACAGGTAATGTTAACGCCAAAGCTTTAAAATGCCTGCAAGATGTTCAAGCCCGCGCTGGTGCACCTTTGACAACAACAACTAATAGCGAGGAATTCGACAAAGCAGTGTTTGCGGAACGTGGTTACGAATTCTTAGCCGAATACAAGCGTTGGTTCGACTTGGTACGTCGTGAAAAAGTGAGTGAATTCAAATCTGAATATTATCCTTCATCGCTTATGAAAGCCAATAACCATTACTATTTTCCAATTCCTTCTACTCAAATCAAGCTTACTGGCTGGACCAACAATGCAGGATATTAATCAACAAAAGACGCTTACATATACTTCTAACCTCATTATCTAATAAATCAAACAGACCTTAATCAATTTGATATGTGTATGGAGGGAAAAGGATCGAGAGATCCTTTTCCCTCCTTTTTTCCTTCTTTTTATATCTAAGATAATCTACCCGATATCAATAAAAAACAGGTGAAAAAGAGAAAGAAGGAACACTTTTAAGTGCATACAATAAATCGTTAATTGCACAAGAGTTTAGGAAAAGAGTCTAAGAAACTATTCGATACATTATCTAATAGGAGCAAAAATCACAGATCATGAAGAAAAATATTTTTTTATTTGGACTGGCACTTCTTTCTTCAATCAGCTTACTTCATGCACAGAAGATTGAGAACCGGATAGAGTTAAAACAGAAATCTGAGAACCCTTTATTCCACCGATTAGACAAAGCAATAGAAACACCCGCCTTCGAAAGTGAGGGTTACTGGAATTGGGGCAGTTCCGTAGTAAAAGGAGACGATGGCAAATACCACATGTTCGTATCCCGCTTTCCTAAGTCACTACCTTTCCATCCAGGTTGGATGGTGGCCTCGGAAATCGTTCATGCTGTATCACCTTCTATAGCTTCTTGACCTCCAACCCTTCGCCAGTCGTACTGGAAGATGGTTCTATCATGATGATCTTCAAGGGGCGCAGGCATCTGGAAGACGGGAAGTATTCAAATATGGCTTTAGGAATCGCCTATGCTCCGACTATCGAAGGTCCTTACCAAGTATTAAACAATGAGCAGCCCATTTTCCAAGTAAACGGCCAAGGAGAAGCGGAAGATCCTTTTCTCTGGAAAGACGATAAAGGATATCATGTCATCTTTAAGGATCATGTAGCCAAATTTACAGGCGAAAAAGGAGGTGGTGTTATGGCACATTCTAAAGATGGCATCAACTGGACCGTTGACAAAG
>Ga0137307_101962_pt1 | contig 15572 bp, 17 predicted proteins | sample NAcewD2O_March_2_FD_97180 | JGI IMG/M metagenome (GOLD analysis project Ga0137307, IMG submission 97180) | Mouse cecal microbial communities from Vienna, Austria - N-Acetylglucosamine amended D2O_March | ecosystem: Host-associated > Mammals > Digestive system > Large intestine > Cecum | place...
GTTGTCCATATCCTTCAGCAGGCCGTCGATTTCTTCATAATTATACTGCAGCGCGTAAGGCAGAAGCACTGCCTGTCCCTTGCTTTCCCATTCGCTATATACATATTTGATTTCTGATGCGCCCACTCACCTCACACCCCCTGATTCTTCTCCAGCCAGCTTAACATCACCTGGCTCATCATCCTGTCGTTTTCCATCATAGCCAGAAATGCCCCGCTGGCATACTGGCCGCCCTTCATATAGAACTGCATCAGGCGGCTGATATGACCGCTCAGGCTTTCCACAAACAGCGTCATTTCTTCCAGAGCTTCCCCTTCATAGCATTCCGCCCCAAACACAGCCTTTATCTCCTCCAGCAGTGCAAGGGCCTCTCCAAGCCTTCCAGCTACATCACAGAGACGGACAGAGTAATCCAATACCTCTTCTCCCACAATCAACGGCTCATTCATCCTTAACTTGTCCTCCTTCCCTGACATTTAACAATTCCATCAGACGCATACGCATCTGCCGGGGCCTGAGGCGCCGTTCTCTTCCCTTATTCAGGTCGTACTGATAGCCTTCCTCTTCATCCCAGTAGTAAGCTGTTTCTTTTTCCGGCTTATAATTCACATAGCTCCCTGCAATCAGCATATGATAATCCTTCTCATGCATCAGCCTGCTCCATTCATCATATGTGAGCCTCCGCGACGTATAATGCTCCCGTTCATTCTCCCCGCCGCGCAGGAAACGGTTCTTTTGCAAGAGTTCCAGCAGGATCTCCTCACCTCTGCCTGTAGACAGCCAGTATTCCTTTCCCGTGTTTCGGATTCCGATCAGCCTCCCATTCGGCAGTACTGCAAAACAAGTCTGGTTCAGTACCATATGATGGACTGCATTCCGGTATTCCTCCCACATGATCAGCGGGATCATGCCAAACTCCGTGATCTTCCTTTCCTCATTTAAGATTCCTTTTTTCTGAAGAGACCTCACTATTTCCTCTTTTAAATCCTCCGTATCCTTCCACACCGGATATTTCAAGAATACTCCAAATGGAACCGGCCCTTTCGTAACACTATTCATAAAGATTAATTCTTCCTCTGTTAATTTCAATGTATTTTCTGTAAATCCTGCCATTCTTCCCACCCGTCATAAAATCCGCTAAGATTATCCTGTAATTCGTACAATGCTTTTGCCGCTCCTGCCACCGGCGTACCGCCGCCGTTTCCAAGATCCCCGTGGTACTGCACTACCAGGTCCAGAAAACCCTCCATTGTTTTCTGTGCATCCCCTGTCCACGCCGTTTTGGATTGTATATCCCCCAAAATACTATTTCCCGCACGGTATGTTTCCTGAAGTATATCCTGAATCTGCTCCACTTTCCCGAGAACGCTCTTCATGACGGCTCCGTCACATTTAAATACAGTTCCCATGAATCTTCCCCTTTCTATTTCCTGCTTTCATTTTTCTTCTTCTCTTTTTCTTTCTTCTGTTTTTCGTCTTCCTGTTTACCCCACACCCGTCTTCGGATATCACTTTCTTCCCGCGCCTGCCTCTCCTTCCATTCTGCCGCCTTTTCTCTTGCTTCCCTTGCTTTTTCCCGGGCTGTTTCAAGCATTTCATCCGTTTTCCTCATTGTCTCGTCGTATTTTTCATCCCACTTCTCAACCTTTTTATCATATACTGTTCTCAGTTCTCCCCCTGCTGACGTGCTGTAAATCTTATATCGTTCCGCCTGCTCGGATTTGCTGGTATTTAGATTATCCATCTTTTCCTGACATGATTTTATTTTCTTTTCCAGCCTCTCAGCCGCTTTTTCATATTTTGAAACATTCTGTCCTGCATCCAGATATTCTGATACATCAATAAAAAATCTACAGATTTCGCCCCATATATCATCTAATCCCATCTTCTATTCCTCCTGTTCCCATTTTGGCAGCATCAGACGGATATACTCACCCTGCCTGAACAACAAGCCCTCCTCTACCCGTTTCGGCAGTTCACGGCTCCTTCCTACCGGAAATACCTCCGTCATTCCCTGTTCGCCGAGTACTAATCCATAAACACTGGTTTTTACATATTTACTCAGCACATCTCTTCCCTTCAGCTTATTGCTCTCTCCAAGGAATACAAGCTCCAGCCCTGCCTCCGATGCACTTTGAAATAGTTCCGTACACTTCTTCTCGTCAGATAATTCCACCAAATCCTCTACCTCATTAATTACCAGTACAATCCTCTTTTCCTGATTCATAATGCCGGTTCTGTTTTCCATCTCCCTTCTCCTGACTGCTATTTCATCCGCCAGATCCTCTAATGCATCTTCAATTGCATCTTCGTGGTCTAAATAATGTACCGCAGCATTGCCTTTCCAATAAAGGCAGTCCTTTTTCTTAGATTCAAACAAATATACCTCGCTGTCCTTTGTGTACTGCTCCAGCATAATATACAGCGCGTTCGTCTTTCCGCTCCTTCCCGGACCGATAATCAAAAATGGACTTTCCCGTTTTCCCATTCCTGCAAGCTTTACACTCTCTATTTCCAATCCCAGTGATATGCTTTCCGAGTCCATGCTCTCATATTCCCTCATTTGCTGGAATACGAAGGTCTCCGGCAGTACCGGAATCCCCTCTGCCCTTTTCTCGGTGCTTGCCTGTGCGATCGCCGATGTCAGCTCCTTGATATTGCGGCTGTATTCCAGCTCCGTGCTTCCCGGTACCGGCATATATAGCTGCATAACATTCACATTCTCACGCTTAACCAACGCCCTGCCCTTCTTATCCTCCGGCAGGCTGTAATCACTCTTTCCCACAAATGTGCGGTTCTCTCCCGGTTCAAAATTAAATCCGCCGATCTTTTCTTTGAAATTATTCATGACCGCCCCCCGCATTGCGTTAATCCTGGTCATCGTTACCAGAAGATAGATTCCCAGCCCGGCTCCGTCGCGGGCCGCCTTCTGTATGAAGCTTTCCACGGTATCGCTGACCTCACGGATTGCATCATAATTATCTATCACGATCACGATTGCCTTTAATTTGTCCTTCTGGCTCTCGTTATAGACATGGAAATTCTGCGCCATTGCCCGGGCAAATTTTCTCTTTCTGTCTGCGATCTCGTTTAGAATCATCTTCTGGAACTTTGCCGTCTTTTCTGTGTCGTCCAGTCCCATATAATCCGCCGTGTGGGGCAGTCCGCTTAATGTAATCAGCGCGCTGTTCCCCAGATCCCAGATATAGAAATTCAGGTTCCGCACCGAATTTTTCATGGCAAGTCCGATTACGATATTGGTCAGGAATGTGGATTTCCCATAACCGCTGGAGGCCATGTAGAGGAGATGCCCGTTCTTGATCAGATCCAATGTATATTCTTCCTGTGTCTGCTCCTCTGGGATGTCGATCATGCCGATGCCAAGGGTATAATCTCCCTCCGTAAATCCGGCGCTGTCTCTTACTTCTTTGGTGTACGGCGATTCCAACAGGCCGGGCAGGGAAGGAAGCCACGGCTTCATCACCTCTTTGGCATGCTCCTCCTGATAGACCTTCTGAAGATGCTCCACGATCACATCCAGCTGAGTCTTCTTAATCTGGTTACTCTCTGCCGTACCGCTCAAATCCTGATTGATCAATTCTCCCTGTCCCAGAGCATTTACCAGATAGACCCTGTCATCCTCCTTCTCCTCCGCGGTCTGGCCGCTGCTGTAGGAAGCGCCGCTCCATGCCGACTGGAACAGCTCATAGATTTCATTATTTCCTACCTGCAGGTACGCCCGTCCTGCCTGTGTGATGTTGGCGGCATCCGGAGTTTTCAGCATTTCCTTGCTGTCCCCTTCATTCTGTACCTTCAAGCACAGCTTAAATTTGCTGTTGGTCCAGATCTGGTCGTCCACCACGCCTGTGGGCTTCTGGGTTGCCAGGATCAGGTGGATTCCAAGGCTCCGGCCGATACGGGCCGCCGATACCAGCTCCGTCATAAATTCCGGCTGTTCCTTCTTAAGCTCTGCAAACTCATCACTGATCAAGAACAAATGAGGAAGCGGCTCCTCCACCCTGCCAAGCTTAAACAGCTTGTTATAGCCGTTGATGTGGTTTACTCCATGCTCTCCGAATATTCTCTGCCTCCTTGCCATCTCGCTTTTAATGGACGCCATCGCCCTCATGCTCTCTGCCTTGTCAAGGTTCGTGATCGTCCCCAGCAGGTGGGGAAGCTCTGCAAACAGGTTCGCCATGCCTCCGCCCTTATAATCAATTAGCAGGAATCCCGCCTCATGAGGATGAAAATTCACTGCCAGCGACAAGATATAGGACTGCACGATCTCCGACTTTCCGGAACCGGTGGTTCCCGCCACCAGCCCGTGTGGGCCGTGGGCTTTCTCATGAAGGTTCAGTTCCACATAATCCTCCTCTGCACGTACTCCTAACGGCACTGCAAGGGATTTGTGGGACTCATTTTTCCGCCACCGCTCCTTTACATTCAGCTCCTCCGGATGCTCTATGTGATACATGTCAAAGAATGTAATGCTTTCCGGTATCCTGCTGCTGATCCCCTGCTCGTGGATCAGCGCACTCAGGGACCGGGCCAGCCATTCCAGATCAATGCCCTCCGTATGCTGGGTGTCAAACTGACGGCTTACCTTCTTTCCTTCCTTCAGCACCAGTTCTCCCTGCCTAGAGTTCTTGATCAGACATACCGTACGGATATTTTCCGGAAGACTGGCTGTCCGCTCCGAGGTATAGATGATGCTGAATCCAAGGTTCCGGTTCTTGCTCTGCAAATATTCCATAACCGCATGGTTCAATATCAGCTTCGGTTCATCGATCAGGAACAGTAGATGCGGAAGGAATACCGTCTCCTGCCGTTCCTCCTCCAGCTTCAGCTTCCGCTCCTTTAAAATCTGCTGGATGCTTCCTAATATCTGATCTCTTGCCTGTTCATCCGTGATATTCCCCACTACATTGATGGAACGGATACGCAGATGGGGATACCATCTGGTATAGCTGAATTCCTCTTTATACTTCGCATCGTGGATATGTATGATCTGCAGGTCATGATAGCTCCGGAAGAATGTAATCTGCGCCAGCAGATATTTGAGCTGCTCATGAACGTCGCTTTTCGTTCCCACAATTCCAAGATGCGACCGCTTTAAATCCACGGTAACCGGAACATCCGGTATCTGACGAAATTCCTTTACGATATCCTCTGCTTTCTTCGTCAGCTCATCCTTCTTGATCTCCAGCTCTTTTCCCGCAAAGCTTACCTCAACCTGAGATTTTCCCCGGCAGAAGCCTAAGTTCACCGTCAGGAAATCATCATCCAGCGCCGACCGCTCATACAGCCTGCTGCTGTAACGGTTTATCATCTCCGCTATTTCCGAAAATTTCGGATTCTGATATTCCAGCGCCTCCCTTTCCTCTGCTCTTGCCCTGCGGATGCGCTTTCTGGTGCGGAGAAGATACTCCTCATAGATTTTCTCCCGCTCTGCATTTTGGGTCTTACGCTCCTTCCGGTCAGAGAAAAACTTCTGTATAGAAAATATTGTCGTGATCAATGTCATCCCGGCGCTCATAAATACATAAGGCCCCCGGTTCATCAGGATTCCCATAGCAACCGTCAGTGTCAGCATACAAAGGGGCGGTACGATCACCTGCACCAGTCCGCCTTTAGCCATCTCCTTTTTCTGTGGCGGCGCTTCAATCGCTATTTTCTGGTTCTCAATATGATAATTCACTCTCGGAGAACGCTTATAATGAGGAAATCCCGGAAAATACTCTCCCTGCGGACGCACCGGAAGCAGAGAGGACTGATACATCCCCTCAGGGCCTTCTATCTCCAGAGAGCCCTCAAACAAGCTGATTTTCACAGGAATCCCGCTATCCTCCGTATAAATCTGCAATTCATCTCCCTCGGATAAACTTCCCTGTCCGTCCTCTATCCTCCTGCCGTTCAGCAGGACTTCCCCGCCTGAATTTTTACCTTCGGCTTCTGCCTCCCATTTCGCCAGAAACTGCCCGCGCAGGAGCAGCAGAGAGCAGGCCATTTCCGGGATCATGATATCCTCGGCTTCCCTCCCCGGCCCGATCCACACCCTTGGTTTTCTCTCAAAACACTGTATCTTCATGGCTTCCATTTATCTTCTTGCTCCTCATTTCTGAATCGTTCTATTCTTCTAGTTCCCGGATTGTCAGTCTGGGATATTGGATATTTTTTATCTGTTTATTGTAAAGCTCACAATATTCCTTCTCTGCGTCATCCCGATATCCTTCAAAATAAATCTCATCTATGTCTTCGTCATTAAAGAAATAAGATTGCGGACTAGTCTGTCCATGCGGATACAGACATGCTCCATAATCCAGATAGCCTATTCTGCCATTGTGATTACATAACGGCAGCCGGCTTGTTATCATCATCTTTTCTTTTCCTTTTTTCAAACGCACAACTGTGCCCAACGGTAATATCCTCATTTTAAAATCTCCTCCCTCTATGATTCACGCAATTTTCCTGCCTTAATCCAAAATAGCAGCTTCTGAATCGGATGCAATGTAACAATTGCCATCACTGTAACATCTAATGACAATATTCCCATAAGCAAAAAGCTAATCTCCTTAGCATTTTTCATATAAATATATAGAGATGCTGCTCCTATGATAAATATAATTATCGTAAACAATCCCAAGTAAATATAGTTCTTTTTTCCAGCCATGGAAATATATCTCAGCACTCCCGTCTCCAAATCATGCTTTCGCCCCTGGTCTCTTACTATTAATGCAAGTTTCTGCACATGCCTGCTTGCATATATATACGAAATAATCATACTTATACACGCTGCCACAAAAAAATATTTATGGCTTATATTCAAACTCATCGAAGACAAATAAGACTTTAATCCCATCAAGCCACAGCTGACTCCCACAATAATCCCTGTAATTGGTATATTGCTCATATCATTAATATTGAGCATAGTACTTTCACTAATTTCTATTAATTTTTCTGTTTCTTTATCAAAGTACCATACTCCTGCCCGTTTATCTGATACAACCTGAATAATCCTCATGATTTCTTCCTTTCATTCATTTCCCAAAATCTCTACTACCCCGGAAAATAATGTATCTGAGCATTCTCCCGCTTCATCTATTTTCTTAATTTAAGAAATAAGATTGCTGACTAGTCTGTCCATGCAGATACAGACATACTCTATAATCTAGATAGCCTATTCCGCAGTTGTGGTTGCATAACGGCAGGCAGCTTGTTATCATCATCTTTCCTTTTCCTTTTTTCAAACGCACAACTGTGCCCAACAGTAATATATTCATTCAAAAAATCCCCTCTACAACCTGTATAATCTTTTTACTCTAATCCAAAAAAGCATCTTTTGAACCGGGTGGAGTATTATAATCCCCGAAAACAAATAATCAATTGACAATATTCCCAAAATCAGCATTCGGATTTCCCTGCTCTTAAAATAAATATAAGTACATATAAATCCTGTTATAGCTGCAATAACAAGCAATTCACCAAATGCTATATAAGCTTTTATCCCGTCTTTACAGAGATTACTAACCGCCTCTTGACTAAAATCATATTTATGTCCGACGCTTCTTACTTTACCCTCAACTTTCTTTAAATAATGTCGTGCGTACATATAGGAAATGAGCAAACTAATACTTATAAGCATGGCTAACGTCAAACAATCCACATCATATTTTACATATGAAAAATATGCCATTAACCCTAGCAGAATACTACTTCCTCCCATAATAATGCCTGTTATAGGAACATTCTTCGTTCCGTTGATATCCTGCATAATTCCTATATCCATTTTGACTAACTTTTTCTCATGTTTATCAAAAAACCATATTTCCCCCTTTTTATCGGAAGCAATTTGAATAATTTCCATATTTCCTCCATTCTTTACTCAAAAATCTCAACTACTCCAGTAAACAGAGCATCCAAGCATTTGCCCGCTTCATCTATTTTCTTAATTTAAGAAATAAGATTGCTGACTAGTCTGTCCATGCGGATACAGACAAACTCTATAATCCATGCATTTTTCCTGCCTTAATCCAAAATAACATCTTCTGAACAGGATGCAGCGTAACAAGAATCATCACTATAATGTCTAATACAAATATGCTCATGAGCAACGTTCCTATTTCTCTTCCATCTGAAAACAGAAACTTATAAAACAAGCCGCTTCCTATAAAAAGCATAAGAATGAATATCACACTCAATATAATACTATCTCTGTTTCCCGCCTTAGCAATACACCTCAGTATATCTGACTCCAAATCGTATATTTGTCCAATATCTTTCGCTTCGGCCGTAATCCGTCTCATATGCTGTCTTGCATATATAAATGCACAAAGCATACTAAGGCCGGCAAACACAAATACTACTCCGTAATACTTCTCCAAATTTAACGAGGAAACATAAGATAAGAAACCTGTCAATAAACAGCTTATCCCAATAATAATACCTGTTATTGGCACATTCCCTAAATCATTAATGACCCTCAGCATATCATCACTGATTCTTATCAATTTTTGATCTTGTTTATCATAAAACCATACTCCGACTTGTTTGTCTGACACAATCTGAATAATTTTCACAGTATCTCTCCTATCCACTATTCAAAGATTTCCACAACTCCTGAAAAAAAATCTTTTAATCCTTTACCTACACCATCAATTGTTTTGTCTATGAATCCATCTATGTCTTTTAAAAAACCTATGTTATCATATTCTGAATCAAAATAACTATTTAATACCATTGTCACTGCTATCCCTGCACCCACAACAATGCCCACCGGTATAGCCGTTGGCGACATTACGATTGCAGTTACAGCAGTTCCCACCACATATCCCGTCGCTGCATGCACCGTAGTCTTAACAACTGCCTCACCAACCCCTGCGCCGCCAGCCCGAAGAACCCCATAATCAAGTACACTTCCTATAACCGTCATATTATACTTTGAAAAATGAGCAAATTTTGCTCCTTTTTCCCCTACTCGTATAGCCTGGTCAATATCATCCGCGCATTTTATCAAATCATCCGCTGTTTTTGCAGAATATCCGAAGGTCTTTTCTGCATTTTCCAAAAGCCATTTACCCTGTTCTTTATTTATCTCTCCAAGAATTGAATATGTAATGGAAAATGCCTGCGATATCGCACCCGTTCCAAGTCCAAGCCGGTCTATCTCAGTCTTATGTATAGTCAGATACTCCTCCAGGGTTTGATTCTCTTTTACTGGATTTTCTACCATATATTCCAGAATTCTGCCAATCTCTTCTTCGCTTAACTGAGGACACTGTTCTTTTATTCGATTTATCAATTCCGATTCGGTACCTGTCAGTTCATTCCTCCTGCCCCAGCTTTTATTCAGTTCATTCTGCCATTCCAGCGAAAGCCCCTCTATTTGAAATTTCCGCTGTGATGAATGATAGGAAATTCCCTGCATGACTCCTATCCCTTGTCGGATCAGCGCTTCCATGTTCTGGTTTCCGCTATAAACCCCCTGTGCATTTATCACAAATTGATTTATCTTCTCCAGCTTTTCTTCAATATCTCTTTTCTGGTTTTCCATAGACCTTTTCAGTCCAAAAAGACCAGAAGTCATCTGCGGCGCCTCTTCTATGATATCCAATGTTCTGCGTATTCTCTCGGCATCTTCTTCCAACCCGTCCTCATCTACATAACCAACATTTGAAAAGTATAAATCTATTAAGGAACTATAAACTTCATTTTCCGCCTCCAGATTCTCCGCACAGCAGATCAAGCCTCTTATCACCGGTATATGGAACGAGCCATAATACTCCTTCAAATTTCCATAAGACTCTGCCTGCAATAGAGGCGTATCAATAAAGTTTTCAATTTTCCCTAGCAAAATCTGAGCGTTTAATATAGTTTCTCTCAGATTGCTATTCATTTCTCTCAACTGATTTTTCACACTGCCAGTATCCATATACAGACCCATACTCAAGCCTCCTTTAAGTTCTCTTTCTGATACTCATAGCGATATGCTTCTTCCAGCTGTATTAATTCTTTTCTTTCTTTTACGATTTGTTCTTCCTCTTCGCTTAATTCACTATCTATTTTTCTAAAATTTATGGACAATTCCTCTTCAAATTCATCCAATGTTCTAAAATAATCAGAAGAACGCCAATGCTCTGGGAGTATATGAATTAACTCCCGTAGTCTCCTTCGGATATCCCAATATATCTCCTCGTTTTCTTCCTTTTTCCTTTTTCTTCTCCTGATATTTTCCTGTTGCGCTTCCAGTTCATTCATTCGGTATTCCTGTTCATCCATAAGCCTGCTCCTTTTTCTATAATTTACATTCCGTCAGATAACCCGCTGTCTACATCTGCAAAATGCAGTCCTATCTCCCGGATCCTTCCTGCATCCCTGTCTGCCGCTGCCAGATAAGAGGACAAGCATTCCTGCATGGAAGCATAGAGCTCCATACATGTATGATTGGCTCCGTCATTTGTTTCCCCCTGCGCAGCATCTTTTAATATACTCAGACTATGAAAGCCATCTTTTATAATACTGCTATGATTTTCTGCTTCTCTCAAATCACTCAATAATACTGGTTCCATTTTCCTATTCTGCCTCCTCCGGCTCATATTTTGCTCCCAGCTTCTCTATCTCCTGCTCCAGCGTATCCAGACGCTCCTGCTTCTCGGCTCCGTCCATGGCTGTATTTCCCTCCAGAATGTCTGCTTCCTTCATATAAGCGTACACAAGCAGCTTATCATCCGACAGAGCCATAGCCATATTCTCGGCTTCCTGAAGCTCCCTGCGTCCCAGATATATCCAGTAATCCAGCTCCTTCTCATTACTCTCCGGCGACAGCTTCTCTACAATCACCGTGATCTCCTCCTGCTTTAAGCTCTCGCTCCTTGCATAGGACGCCGCCAGAATATATTTTGTATTTCTGTCCATTTCCTCCGGCGTAAGAGAAGCAAGGCTGTCAATGCACCCCACATAATCATTCACAATATAATTCTGATTTGCCGCAATCACTGCCTCCTGTTTTGGAATCACAAGCTTTCCAAAATAAAATGCTCCGGCTCCAAGCGCAAGTGTCAGGATTACTGCTGCCGCGGCTGTAATCCTCCACATGAGAAATCCTCTTTTTGATACCATCCTGAAGCTCCGCCGGGTATTCTCCGCCAGCTCTTCCTTCCGGCGCCGGATTTCTTCTTTTACCTCCTGCGCGCTCTCACATTCATAGATTTTCTGGAAGCCCTTCTCACCTTTTAAGATCTCGATACCGCTTTCCAGAAGCTTCTCCACGCTATAACGCCTGCTTAAAATCCCGCCTGCAAATGCTTTATAAATGTTCAGGAATCCTTCTTTACTTCCGCCCTTTCCCGGCTCATACAGATCCCGCTCCCTCACATAGAGCAGATAGTTATCATCATAGTATAATTCCTCCATGCCAAAGGGAATCTGATACCGCATATAAGCCTGTTCAAGTCCGGCAAAATTAATCAGAAGCCGGTATTTCATCTCCTTTTCCTCGTTCAGGATCTCCTCTAAGGGCTTCTTTCCATCCATCTCATAGATAAAACAGATATCCTCTCCCTCTGCCTCATATTCACATTCCAGAAAACGCTCCCCTGCCGCTTTTAATTTTTCATAGTCAAAATAATCCTGTGCATGCAATTGTGATCTTTTCAGTATTTTTCTATCATCCATAGTCTGTCTCCTGTATAGATTCCCGCCTCCTCATAGGTCTGCTCCGGCTGTATTCTTCTTCTCGTCCGCTCTGACTGGATCAGGCTTCCCTCCGTCCAGATAAAGTCCGGAAGATTCTCCTTCAATACCCGCAGCGTCGTTCCTATCCTCTGACCGGAATCTGCCTGAATATCATAAGATTTCCTGCTCTTCCTGTTGGTAATTGTAATTGTCAGCTTCATTCCTGCGCCTTCCCTTTCTCCATTTATCTATGTAAAAAAGAACTGTTCCTGCCAGCAACATTCCCAGCAGCAGGTATGCATACATGGAAATGCCTCCCGCCTCTTCCTCTGTTTCATACTCTTTTCTCACAACAGCAGAGGTCTCTGCCGCCATAACTGTCCGAAGTACCTCTTCCCTGTCAGCCTTCGGCTGTCTGGTAAATACATCCGTCAGTATTTTCTCCTGCTCCAGCTCTTCTTCCTTTTCCTGTTCATGCTCCAATGCCTCTATATCTGCTCCAAATACGTGGACATCATATTTATCACAGAGGGATGTGGTAGTCTTCTCCTGCTGTGTGAGGATGCTGGTATCTATCTGGATATCCGTCCGGCTCTCTGCTGGCTGCTCCTGTGTAATGTCCGCCATCTCTCTGCCTCCTTTTTGGGATACCGGTCTTATCGGTTTCCCGAAAGACCGGCTCTTCGTCTACATCTGGCTCTTCATATCCTGATCTGCCTTCTCGAAATTCTCGGAAATCTGGCGCATCTGCATAGCCATATCTTCAATCATCTGTTTTACATCTTTTAGCTTTGGCTCTGCGTCAAAGTACTGCTCTACGAATCTGTCACAGGTCTCTGCTTCCCACGCATCCGGAAGGTCGCGGATAACACTTGTCATAATATCGATGCAGTCCCCAAAAGCCTCGCTCTGCTGTAATAATGTTGATGATGACGATGCCAGCACCTCATAATCCACTCTTAACATGACATTCTTCCTCCTTTGAAAAATATTATTATATAACCACACAAAGGCTTGGTATCTGCCTCTGCGAGAGTTATCCCTCTTTATATACGGCCGCATTAAAATTCTAACGCCTGCCGTCTCGTCCTCTGCATAAGCACCAGCCGGATTATGCCTGCAAGGATTGTTCCACATATCAGAAGCAGAATGATGATCGAAGCTGTTTTCTGATTGATCTCGGATTCCGCTTTCACTTCCCGGGAAGCCTGTTCTCCCTTCTGCGGTTCTGGCTCCGTCTGTTCAAACTGCAGCGGTGATGCCATAAAGTCATAGACTTCCTTATTCTCCACATCTCCTAATCTTGTATAAGGCAGCTTTTCCGAAAGCTCTCCAAGAAGCATGCTGTTCACCTCTTTATTCGCACTTCTGGATATTTTCGCCTCTTCCAGTCCCTCTGTCAGAAGCTTCTCCGACCGCTCCTCCGCCTCCGCTACGCTCTCCTGAATTGCGGCCAGATTATCGCCTGCCGCTTTGTACACATCGCTTACATACTGGCTGTATGCCCCGGTGTATTCTGATACTGCCGTTTCCACCCCCTGCATATTTGCCAGCAGATCATTTTCAATAGCGCCTACTTCCTGTTCATCAATGTAAGAAGCCATATGATAACCGCCAAGCTCTGTATACAGCTCTTCCGAGCCTGCGCCCGTCTCTCTGAGCTTCTCTGCCGCCTGCCTGTAATTCTCCAGAATACTTTCGGTCTTACTGGCAAATATACCTGTAACCTCCGCACCTGCGGCCTGCGTAATTCCATCCACTTTATCCAGAATCGCTGTCTCCAGATCGGCTCCGTCATCTCCCCTGATTCCGGAAAGCCCCTGTACCGTCTGGATCTCCGGCCATGGCGCTTCTCCGGGGTTATTCATGCCCGGCGCATAATCCGGAATAAGAGCCGCCGTCTGGCAGTACTCGTCCTCCGGCATCTGATCCGTTACTGCTTTGATATATTCCTCCCATGTGAGATAGGGCGCCGGTACAGCACCTATCCCCGCATTGTCCAGCATTTCTCCAAGCTTTTTTATGTATGCTTCCCTGTCTATAAACGCATAGTGGTCTCCATTTACTCCTGCCTTATACTGCTCCAGCAGCTCCTGATACGCAGTCTCAACTCTTTCATATTCGGACAATGCCTCCCTGAGTCCGCTCCTGCTTACATTGGATGCCTCCACGATTCCGTTATACTCTGCCAGATAAGCGTCATACTGTCTTATCACAGCCTCCAGCTCTGCTTTGGCCTCCCCGCCTTTCTCTTCCAGCCCTTTTAATTCCTCTTCAAACGAAATATCCTCCCACGCTCTGTTGGCCTCAGCCAGCACTCTCTCCGCCTCCTGCATACGGATACTGAGTTCCCCTGATTTTGCGGCGGTCAGTCCGATATCGTTCTGACTCTTCTCCAGAAATCCCTGATAGCTCGACCCAAGACTGGTAAGCAGATTCCCACTGTCTGCATACTGCTTTGTCAAATCCAGCTCCGCCACAGTATTTTCCACCTGAGCCATCTCCGGGAGCTCCACCATAGCAATCAGCTCCCCGGCATTGACTGCCTCCAGAAGCTTTGCATCCTTTTCGTCATTTGCCATGATTTCATCCGACACATCCTGCGCCCGGTGAAATTCTTTCATAACCGACGAAAGATAAACCTCTGTAAGACTGTTATTCAGATTTTCTTTCAACACCTCTATGCTGTATACCGCCTGCTCCCGTTTCTCCTCATTCAGTTCACTGCTGATGGTAAACGACAGCCTGCTCGCGGCCGGCTGTGAATTAACGCTGTAAACGGTCTGCGAAAAATCTGACGGGATAATCACATAAGAGCTATAAAGGCCTGTCTCTACGCCAAGCCTTGCATCCTGAAGTCCGGTCACGGTATAATCGACCCCTGCATAGGGCAGCAGCTGCGTTGCATACTGCACCTTTCCATCGTCCGTGTCAACGCCCTCATCCAGATTGACAATGGCAATCTTCGTACCCCTGTCCGGGTCATCTGCCTGAGCCAGCTCCTCTGCCCGCCTTTCATTTCTTAACTGCTCCGCATGAGTCCCCAAAAAGTACCCTCCAAACATCACAGCCGCCAAAATCAAAACCGCCCCGCTTATCTTAACTATCCTTTCCTGCATCTTTTCTCTCACATCCTATATAGATTAATCTGCTAATATCTGCCAAAACATATAGCCGCTTCACGACAGCATATAAGCTGTTCTGAAAATATCATACACCAAAAAAATTCCTTTGTGTGAAAGTGGCCGCCAACAAGGGTTTTTTGTCCTCGAATTGTATGTTTGGGACAGATTTTGACGGATTTTCGGGTGGGATGTCGGGGGATTTAGGGGAGGATAAGAGGATATTCAAAAGGTCTGGAATAGATATGGGAGATTATGAAATTAGATAATTAATACTGGATAATTGTTAGTTATCCTTCGTATAGTATTGATTTTTAAGAAAGATACAGCTATTATCCACTTAAAACAAATAAAATATCTTATGGTTCGATTTTGAGAAAGTTTATTTATACAGAAGAAGGGATTCAAATGGATAATACATTTTTGTTCGATTTTGAATTTGCAGATCGCGTAAAAGAAACGGCTATATTGCATCGCTTTTTAGATAATCCTCGTGATAAGGTGTTATGGATTTATGGTGAAAGCGGAACCGGAAAATCTTTTTTTATAAAAGAGTGCTTAAAGAGTATTGGACGTTATAAGCTAATTTATGTAGAAAATACAAAGTGTACAATGGATGGAGAGTGTATTATAAATCTAATTGACAAAATGCAATTAATAAGTAATTATAATTTTTATAATTTTGTAAAAAAATATTCTAATGAAATTAAAGCACTTTCCTTAGATTTAAGTGACAATAGTAAAATTTTAAATTCAAATATTTTAAAATATGCTTTGAGT
>Ga0137307_101963_pt1 | contig 15568 bp, 15 predicted proteins | sample NAcewD2O_March_2_FD_97180 | JGI IMG/M metagenome (GOLD analysis project Ga0137307, IMG submission 97180) | Mouse cecal microbial communities from Vienna, Austria - N-Acetylglucosamine amended D2O_March | ecosystem: Host-associated > Mammals > Digestive system > Large intestine > Cecum | place...
TTTAGATGTGATTGATATTGCATCTTATCTTCTTGAACTTGTTCCGGATTATAAATTTTATATCCGCCAATATGCCTCAAATATGTGGGAAACTGTATTATATGCCGTTGTATAGCAAAAATAAATAATATGGAGAAATAATAAAAATGCAGGAAAAGGGGTTACTGTTTTCAAATTGCACTATAGTGGATAAGGAATTGTTTTTTGTAGAAACGTACTATGGATTGCCAGCTAAAATGAATCCAGAAAGTGGAGATGTTTCTTATTTTGAAGCGATGGAAAACTTTCTTTTAAAGGAAGGGGATAGTTTATCGGATATCCGGACTATGGGCAAACGGGTATATGCATTGGAAGTATCGGGGGAAAATGTAATTATATTTGATTTGGAACAGTTGCGGTGTCAATATGTACCATTGAAGTGTGGGTACCGTAAATGGGGAAATTTTGCTGCATTTGAGCAGAGAGGCCCGTATTTCTATATCTTTTCCAAATATGGAAATAAAATTTGTGTTATGGATACTAATACGAATGAAGTGACGGAGATAGTGGGCTATTTTGATGGGATGGAAGAATTGCAGTGTAGCTGCAGGGCTGGCTCTATGGTATGGCTCATACCTTATAATATGGATGTTATAGGATGCTATGATTTGTCGAATGGAAGAATGAAAATTTATGAATTGGGGAGGAAAATTGAAAACGGTATGCATGCCATTTTCATTGATGGGAAGATATATATATTAAATCGCTATGGCATTATTTATATCTGGAACATACGTGATATGAAATTAAGCGAAATAAAAACGTTAGAAACGGAACATCTTGAAGAAGAATCTATGTGTAGAATGGTATACGCAGGAAAGAAATTGATTGTACTGCCATTGTTAGCGGAGGAGATTAAGATTCTGGATTTGTCTACCGACGAGGTGGAAATTTATCATGACTATCCTGAAAATTTTTTGTATTATGATATATCAGGCTGGTCGAAATATTATGGCTTATGTGAAGACGATATTTATTATTATTTTGCAATGCGCAGGGAAAATTATTTGCTGCGGATTAAAAAAGTGGATGGAAGCCTGTCATGGATAAAACCTAATATAGTATTTAAAGAAGAACGGATAAAAATCCGGGATATATTAAGGAAGAAAAAATTCAAGGCTTATCAAGAGGCGGGGGAAGTCTTTTTTTTAGAAAACGAAATGAATATTGGTTTTTTTGTAGAGAAAGTTCCGCAAAAGGACAATGTTGCTAAAAAAACAAATGTGGGAAGTGAAATATTTGAAAAAATAAAACAATCGCATTAATGTGAAATAAGGTTGGGATTTACCTTAAGAAAGGATGGAGGTTATGGATAATTGTCATTATGTGAATAGCATCCGTATAGAAAAGAGCATCTGTCCGGTATATGAAAGGCTTCAAAAAGAAGATAATCCAATTTTTATCTGGGGTGTTGGGGCATTGGCAAATCACGTTTATGCTTATTGCAGGAAATATGACATAAAAGTTTGCGGATGTTTTGTAAATACTATTGTGAATACAGATTGCTTCCAGGGGCTGCCAGTGTTTGGGATGGGTAAGCTGCTAGAAGCATATTCGAGCTTTAGTGTGATAATAGGGCATTCGGATTATGAAAGTGGATTAAAGGATTTACAGGGGATAGAGAATATAAAAAATATATACTTTATCTCGGCTTTGTGTTATGGAATAAATCATTTAATTACGGAGGACTATCTTAACAAAGAAAGAGCAACGGTTAATGATATGTTTTCCAACCTTGAGGACGATTTTTCAAAAGGATGTTTAAAGGCATATTTTGAAGCCCGGATGAATGATAATGCCAAGTACATGTTTCCATATTATAAGAAAGGAACTACATATTATTCCAATGACGTTTTCCTGCTGGGACGCGATGAATTGTTGCTAGACATCGGTGCCTGTATTGGCAATACGATTTGGCCGTTTGTAGAAAGAGTGCAGGGAAAATATAAGGGCATTATTGCTGTTGAACCGGACACGGACAACTATATAAAGCTAAGAGAAAATATACAAAATGGTGGATTGGATAAAGTCATTCTGCGCCGTGAATGTATATATAACCAAAATGGGTATGTGGATTTTAAAGGGGAGGCAGAATATGGGGGAATACGAAAAGGGGATGGAATAAGTAAACGATATCCGTCTATTACAGTAGACAGTTTATGTAAAGAACTTGCAGTGGAGCATGAGGTATCAATTATTAAGATTAATTTTCCATATGCGGTGGTCGAAATCCTTTCCGGCGCATGTTCTGTTTTACAAGAGAAGAAACCAAAGTTAGTAATAAGGGTCGGGCTTGATGAAAAAGTATTGCTTGATGTATATAGGACAATAAGAAAGATGAATCCTCAATATAAAATATACTTTAGATATACGATAGGCATGCCTCAAGGGCTGACATTATTTGCAGTTTAATCAATTTTCATAGAAATCCGTGGAGACAGACGGGTACATAGGGGAACAGGATGAAAAAATTGTTAATGCTTGGTGGAGCGTTTTCGCAAGTGCCAGCAATAAAAAAAGCAAAAAAGATAGGATATTACACAATTACCTGTGATTATCTTCCGGAAAACCCAGGGCATGCTTTTGCTGATGAATATGTTAATATCAGTACGGTGGATAAGGAAGCAGTGCTTGGGCTGGCAAGGAGTAAAGATATAGATGGGATTATTGCATATGCATCGGATCCATCCGCTATGACAGCGGCGTATGTCTGTGATGCCATGCAGATTTCAGGATCAACTTATGAATCAGTACAGCTTTTGTGTGAAAAAGACCGATTTAGGGATTTTCAAAAGAAGAATGGGTTTTATACACCGGACTTCTATTCTATTTCCGATTTGGCGCAGTTAGACAATATGATGGAAGAAATAGTCTACCCATGTATGGTGAAACCTGTAGATTCTTCGGGGAGCAGAGGCGTTAAAAAAACAGAAAATCGAAAACAATTAGAGGATGCGGTGAAAAATGCATTTCAGTTTTCAAGATGTGGAAGGGTAATTATCGAAAGATATATAGAATCCCATATGAACCAACTGCATGGCGATGGCATTGTGGTGGATGGGGAATTGCACTTTGTGGCTTTAGGGGAGCAGCGTTTTAAGGATTCTGTGCCAATAGGGACTTCATTTCCGGCGAGGGTAGAGGAGACCCTAATGGAAAGGGTTTATAAAGAGGTTTCCCGTGTCATAAGGGATTCGGGGTATTTGTATGGCGGCGTCAATATTGAAGTTAGGATTACAGCAGAAAATAAAATATGTGTAGTGGAAATAGGTCCGCGTACGGGTGGAAACTACATTCCGCAGCTTATGGAGCTGGCAACAGGGGAAGACGAGATGACGGCTGCATTGCAGATTGCAATGGGGGAGAATTGTTTTATAAGGATGCCGAAACATTTACAGTATTGTTTTCAATATATCATAGGGAGTGAAGAAGACGGTTGTTTTAAGGGATTATACATTGATGATTATATGCGGGAAAAAGTGGTAGATTTATATCTCCATAAAAAAACAGGAGATTGGGTCAATGAATATGAAAACAGCAATGGAGTAGTTGGCGTTGCCCTATTACAATTTAAAAATGTAGAAGAGATGGAAATGGATATTAAAAATATAAAAAGACATATTCGGGTATTAATGGAAAGGGAAGAAAAATGAAAAAAAATAAGTTGGCAATTGCTATTTTTATCTCATTGGCTACCAGTATAGTAATAGGGGTTTTACTGCAAGGGCAAAACGAAAAGGCAGAAATCTTCCTTCCATTGGGAACCATATATGTTAATTTAATAAAAATGATAATGGTTCCATTAGTGTTTTCTTCATTGGTAGTCGGCATTTCCAGTATTACAGATATGAAAAAGATTGGAGAAATGGGAGTTATTACGATTGTTTATTTTATGTTTACGACAGCTTTGGCAGTTACGATAGGGTTGGGGCTATCCAATATTTTTAAGCCGGGCATAGGGGTTGCCATTGGAAACCAAATATATGAGGCAAAAGAATTTCCAAGTGTAATAGATTCGATTGTGGGCATTTTCCCCAGCAATATATTAGAAGCATTATTAAGCGCAAATATGCTGCAGATTATTTTTATTGCGGTTGTAATGGGCATTGCCATTGTAAAGATAGCTCCCAAAGGAGATAGGCTACGGGGAATTATAGAAGAACTTTTTGACGTCATGAGCATCATTACAAAAGGCGTTATGGTATTGACCCCGATAGGGGTTTTAGGATTAATGATTCCAACGGTGGCGGCAAATGGAATAAGTGTTTTGGTGCCATTGGCAAAATTGATTTTGGTATTTTATTTGGCTGTTATGATTCAAATAGGGGTTATATATACCGTATCTTTAAATTGCTTTGCCGATTTCCGGCTAAAGGAATTTTATAAAGCAATGCTGCCTGCACAGGTAATTGCATTTGTGAGCTGCAGTTCAGCGGCGGCTCTACCGGTGTCTATGCAAGGGATGCAGGAAAAATTAAAAATCTCTAAGGAGGTAAGCAGCTTTGTTTTGCCTCTGGGGGCAACTATTAATATGGATGGCAATGCACTATATCAAGGTATTGTAGCGTTGTTTATCGCACAGGCATATGGGATTGAAATGACGGTATCAATGCAGATAATGATTGTCTTGACTGGAACATTGGCATCTATTGGAGCAGCCGGTATACCGGGGGCCGGAATGATAGTGCTAAGTACGGTTTTGATGTCGGTAGGGCTGCCTGTAGATGGGATTGCGTTAGTTGCAGGCATTGACAGGATTTTAGATATGGGAAGGACGTTAACTAATATTACAGGGGATGCGGTGACAACGTGCATTGTGGAAAAGAAACTTTCCAAAAGGAATAGGAAGGAAGCATAGGGGGATTTAATGGAGGAATAATATGGGAACTGAACTACAGGAAATAGGGGGATATATAGGATTGGATAAATGCACTGCCCAACGGTTGCATGAAAGTGCAATAGCGTTAAACAGTGGAAGATCCTGCTTGGCATATCTGATACGGACTAAGGCAATTCAATGTATTTGGTTGCCTTATTTTGTATGCGGGTCAGTTTGCCACACATGTCAAAAAGAGGGTGTTCATATCCGCTATTATCATATAGGAAAAGATTTCCTGCCCCAAGATGTAAATTTACAGGATAAAGAATGGTTATACCTTGTAAATTATTATGGTCAAATCAACAATGAAAGGATAACTTTGCTGGTAAAAAGATATGAAAGGGTGATTGTAGATTCGGCTCAGGCCTATTTTCAACAGCCTTTGGAAGGAGTAGATACCTTGTATTCTTGCCGAAAGTTTTTTGGAGTACCTGACGGAGGGATACTTTATACAGATACCGCTTTTAAAGAGGGGCTGGAACGGGATTATTCCTATGAAAGGATGCGACATTTGCTGGGTAGTTTTGAGAAAAAAACCTCTGAATTTTACAGGGAATATGTGATAAATAATCAATCTTTTGCGCAAGCCCCTATTTTACATATGTCATTATTGACGGATAATTTGCTGAGGGCGCTGGATTATAATGATATAAAAAAGAAGAGGACGAGTAATTTTAGGTTATTGGATTGTTTGCTTCGGGAAAAAAATATATTGAAGCTGGAATTAGCTGAGGGGGCTTATATGTATCCATTTTGGATAGAAGAAGGAGGAGCGGTAAGGAAAAAGTTAATTCAAAAGAGGATATATATCCCCACCCTTTGGCCGGATGTATTGGAAATGTGCGGACAAGATACCATAGAATATCAAATGGCGCAAAATATACTGCCGTTACCTGTGGATCAGCGTTATGGGGAAAAGGAAATGCACTATATAGCAAAGTACATATTGGATTGGAGGAAGTGATGGACAAAATAGTGATTATTGGAGGTAAGGGAGGGGCAGTATCGCTTGCAGAACAAATTTATGACACACAGCTTAAAATGGGGAATATAGAATTTTTGGGATTTGCATTTGATGACGAGTCTTTTGGAAAGGAAATTAACGGTTTCCCCGTTTTGTGTAAAACATATGATGCATATAAAACATATGAATTATATCCGGATGTAAAATTTATTTTCCAGTTATACAGACGTGATTTCATAAAAGAGAGAGTGGAATTGTTGCACAGTTATGGCATTCCAAGGGAAAGATTTGCAACGTTTATCCATCACTCGGCGTATGTTGCAAAGTCAGCGAAGGTGGGGTATGGATGTGCAGTAATGGCGAATGTTGTGGTAAATTCCAATGCCTGTATTGGGGATTGTACAACGCTTATGTCAAATTCATTAGTGGAACACGATACTTTTTTAGGGCAATATAATTTTATTGCTGCCCATACGGTAATAGGAAGCAATGTACATATTGGAAATGGGAATTTTATGGGGTTAAATACATCGGTTAATAATTGCATTAAAATCGGCGACTATAATTTTATTGGTATGGCGTCTAATTTGATAAAGGGATTGGGGAACTATGAAATGGTATATGGAAATCCGGCAAGAAATGTAAATGCATAAGCAAAAGCAAATTGAAGAGGGGGATTACGTATTCAATGATAGGCTACATATAGATTATCTGCTTAAAAAGAACAAAACTTTTTAGAATGTTCTTGACATGGATGTGCGCCAAAAATATTAATATTTTAAACATGCGGCGTGATACAGTATAATGAAAAAGGGATATAAGAAAAATTTTTAATGCAAATCTGAGTGATTCTAATATATAAGGCTTTAGAGATAAGGCAAACGAAACGCATTGCATAAATACTGGATAGAATCTGAGTGGGTAGGGATATATGTATACGGTAAAGGGACAAAGTGAAAATGTAATTATATTGGCAGGGACAAAATGGCAGGTTCCATTGATTCAAAGGTTGAAAGAAAAGGGGCACAAGGTTATTGTTTTTAATCTGTTCCCGGATTCTCCGGCGTTTCCATATGCGGATGAATATTGCATTGTGGATATTACGGACAAGGAAAAATGCCTTCAACTGGCGGTTGAATATGCGCCGAAAGCAATTATGTCGGACGAATGCGATATAGCTGTTCCTACGATTGCTTTTTTATCAGAAAAAATGGGGTTGGAATCCATAGGGATGGAGATGGGGGAACTCTACACAGATAAATATAAAATGCGGGTATTTGGGCAAAATCATGGTTTCGACACTCCGTTATTTTATAAGTGCAGTCAATTTCAGGATGCTATGGAAGCCTTCCATTCCTTTGGCAAAAAAATGATAATGAAACCATTGGATGCCAACAGCAGCAGAGGGGTTCATTCAATTAATCACGAGGAGGATGTTCGGCTCTATTTTGAGGATTCCATTTCTTTTTCAAAAAAGGAGAAAAGTATACTTTTGGAGGAATATATTGAAGGAACCGAATTTACCGTTGATGGGATAAAGACTGCCAATGGGCATATATCCTTAGCAATATCAGAAAAAAGACATTATAGGTATAATGAAAACATAGCCTGTTCCCTTTATTTTTCATGTACGAGTGAGGTATATGATTATGACAGACTAAGGGAGATAAACAATCGGTTTGTGGAATTATCCGGGCTGCCGTTTGGGTTAACCCATGCGGAGTATAAATATAGAAACGGGAAATATTATCTGATGGAAATTGGTGCAAGGGGCGGAGGGAATTTGATTTCAGCCTATATCGTACCGCTTGTTTCGGGTGTGGATGTATATGATTATCTTATAGATAAAACTTTAGGGAAAAGATGCAAAGAAAATATTGTAGTTTCTGAAAAAGCTATGAAAAGACGCGCCGTGCTGAACTTTTTTGATACAAATGGAAAAGAAGGGATTGTAAAAGAAATACAAGGTGAGGATTATTTAAGGGAATGCAGGAATATTGTGGATTATGCCGTTTATTGCAAAAAAGGGGACGATATTTTAAATGCCAACGATGATAGCAAAAGGATTGGCTATTATATTGCATATGGGGAGAATGCAGAGGAGCTGAACCATATCATACATGAGGTGGAAACGAGATTCCGGATAGTTTTATAGCGCTTAAAGCAGCATAGAATTATCGTATGTGTTTTTCGGAAAAGAGGGAATACCGCTATGGATAAGAATGAATTTTACGAAGAAGTTCAAAAGGCAGAGGGGAACGGTTTACTGGTACAGGAAATGCAGCAAAGCGAATATCCTTTTGTCATATGGGGGATTGGAAGTTTATCATACAGCATTAAGAAATATTTGGATTATTATCATATAAAGGTGAGCAGCTATTGGGTGGATGGCAATCCCGGATTAAAAGAAAGGGATGGCATTCCGGTACAGTCCCTTTCCGCAATCGAAAATCAGTTTGATAAATTTAATGTGGTATTTGGACATAGTAAATATGAACTAAAGACAGAGATAAAAAAAAGATGTAAGAACATCCAAAATATTTTTTGTATTCCGAATGTATGCTATGGGCAATATCAAAAGATGGAAAAGGCATTTTTTGAAAAGAACAAGGAGGGGTACTATAGAAATTTCAGCCTTTTGGAGGATAGAGAGTCGCAGGAGTGTATGATTGCCTACCTGAAATGTAAGATAACAGAAAAAATAGATTATATTGTCGATATATACAGTGGGGAGGGAACAAATTATTTTACAAATCCTGTGTATAAGGCAGGGGAAGAAGAAGTTTATATTGATGTGGGGGCATATACAGGCGACAGTTTGGAGTTGTTTTTAAAGTCTGTAAACAATCATTACAAAAAAATATATGCTTTTGAGCCGGAAGAGAAAAGTTTTCAACTTTTAAAAGAATATGTAGAAGAGAAAAAACTGGAAAATATTGCACTGGAAAAAAAAGGTACCTGGAATAAAAAAGATACGCTGTCATTCAGTGACACGGAGGAAAGTTCAAGCATTGATTCTATGAGCAAAAGTGGAGAGGACACGGAGATTGCAGTAGATACATTGGATAGTATGTTAAATGGTGAGACGGTAACGCTTGTGAAAATAAATTTTTTGGTGGGCGTAAAAGAAACCATTGAGGGAATGAAGGGGATAATGGTGCAAAGCAAGCCAAAATTGGCGGTTACTGTGGGCTTTGATGAGTATGCGTTGCTTTCAATACCGATGCTAATAAAGGCAATAAATCCGACGTATAAAATCTATTTGAGGTTTGCGGATGCAATGCCGGCAAGACTGCTTTTATTGGCGGTATAGGAAAGGGGAGACACAGATATCCATAAATAAATTGCAAGAGGCGGGTAAGGAAATGGAAAGTAAGGAAAAGATTATAGAGTATATTACGAAAAACCGTGTTTCAACTACGGAAGTTGCGGACTGCCTGGGAAAAACAGGGGTAGTTGAGAATGTATTTCCATTGAACAGAGGGCATTTTGCTGTGGGGGAAGTGCAATACTTATATGCCATTCAGGACTCGAACTGGACGGTGCATGAAGATTTGGATGCGGAGCCAGTATCTGGCAAAGTAATATTTATTGATGCCATAGATGTCCATAACAGGGCAGTGATAGGGGATCTTGTGTCCAAATACATTTTGCTGTATATGGGGAATAAGGCAGTGGTCTGCACGGGCAGGATGCGGGATGCCCATTGTTTGATAAAAGAAAATTATCCGATTTGGTGCAATGGCGTTTCGCCGGTAGGATGCTTTAACCAGCCGGTGGATAAGAGCGGTTTTCATGAAATTATAGAAGAACGGAAGGGGTTTTTCCAGGGCTCTATTGCCGTTTGTGATGATTCAGGGGTTGTTATTATTCCAAAGGATTTTGTTACGGAAGATTTTTACGGGAAATTATTGCAAATCGAATTACAGGAAGATATATGGTATGATTGTATTGACAGGAAAAAGTGGAGTACCTATAGGACGGTTTGCCTGAAGGATTACTTGCAGTCTGACGAAATGTAGCCGGCTGGCGGCGGGTTGATTTTATAGTATGGGCGGCTAGAAAGGAATGCATAAAAAATATGTGGAAGGAGTAGTGTTCCCATGTTTGTAATGATAATATTTGATACGGATTATTATGGTATGGAAGGGAGGCTGAAATGGTTTTTAAAAAACCTGTCCCATGCCAAAGCGAATAATTGGATGGTGATCACCCATGAACATTTAGGAAGGCACTATAAAGAGTATGCTATGGGCTGCGCCGAGCGTTTCTACAATGAGTTTGAAATGCGCCATCTTGATTCTAAGGAATATGAAGAAATAAGGAAGGGGTTTGTTCCGGATGCCATTTTTGAAGAAATAGAAAAACGTTTCGTTTCGCGTACGGAAGCGCTTCTTTTTTTGTTTGAAAATCGTGTTCTTCAGCTGGAGGACTGCCTGATACAGATGATAGATAATGAGCTGAAAAATAGCCCTGGGGAGAGGGTGGAAGGGATATTTAATTGTCTGGATTGCTATAAAAGCATACATTATCTGGGAGAGCATTATGGCTGTCCTGTAATACCGTATTCTTTTTCTGCGATTAGAAAAATGCACGGTTATCGGCAGACATTATATTTTGCAGATTTGAGTGGCTGTATGCGTTCTTCTCAAAGTGCAGAGCAATCCTGCCGGAACTACCTTAAAAGCGAATGCCCTTTCCCAATATTTTCAAGAAGGGAATTATTAGCCCTTTTTGGGAAGGATAAAAACCTTCCGTTGCTCCGGCTGTTGGATGCAAAGCCCAAATATGAAGTGGGGATATGCAAAACACCCAATTCCATCTATCCATATGATTTCTTGAAATTTAAATATACGGATGTAGATGTTTACTATGAGGCAAAACAGTTTTTTGAGGAAGATAGTATTGTTATCCGGGATCATCCGAATATACCGTGGAACGGGTCGGACAAAGGATTTAGAAAGGAACATCAAAGAAATGATCCAATTTCGTTCCTGTTAAGCTGTGAGCGGGTAGTAAGCGTTAATTCGCAGATCCTTTTAAAGGCGTTATTATGGAATCGGGCAGTATGCTTGAAAGGGGATTTATCTTCGTTTGGGTTTATGTGTAATAAGGATATAAAAGAAACGAAGCGCGCCGACATAGATGCATTGAATTATTACATTTTCGGATATTTAATACCAGCGGAGCTGATGTTTGATGCGGAGTATTGGAAATGGCGTATCAATAAAAAAGTATCCGAGTACGGTATTTATAGAAAGCATTTTGAATATTATCTTAAATATTTTGATTTGGAAGAAGGGATTATTTATAATAATAATGAAACAGAACGATTCCGGTATATTTTAATGAAACGAGGCTGCTGCGGCAGCTTAATAGATAAATTAGTACGAAATCAGGTGCCGGAAAATTTTGATTATGAAGTTTTATATTCAAAGCTGACGGCGGACAGCGATTCTGCTTTGGAAGTGCTTCAAATATTTTCGTTAAATAAAAGCGAAGAAGGGAAAATATCCAGCGTCTTTGAAGTAAGGAATGAGGAATGCCTGAAATGCCTGTACTTTTATCCGTTTGCGGATGTGGGCGGGTTTGCGGATATACGTAGTATAACCATAAATGATGAAAAAACAGATGTGAATGAAGGATTTGCCTATTTTGACAAAACGGACGGAAAAAGGGTATTTGAGGTTAGGCTGCCTGCTGGCAAACATAGGATATCTGTAGAATGGGAGTATTATTTTAAATGAAAGCAATAAAATGTAAACTTTGCAAAAGTGATAACGTAAATATAACGTATCATGGGATGATAAGAGACGGGGCGCTTGGACGGTATACAAAGATGCCTGTGTCTATGTACCGTTGTGCCGGCTGTGGGGTTATTTGGCATAACCCGGTGTTAGAGGATCAAAAAAGATATTATGAAAGTGCGGAATATAGGGAATCTATGGATGAAGGGGTAGGCGAAGACGAATTTTATGCACATCATGATAGGGAAACATTGGACAAACTCAGATATACGGGAACCGATATTTTCCGGCATAAAATTGTTGCGGATATAGGAAGCGGGGCAGGAGCCTTTCTGGATTTTATTAAAGGGGTGGCAGATACGGTTATTGGTGTAGAGCCGACCGAAGAGTATAGACGTATTATGGAGCGTAAGGGGATGGTGGCTTATGCATATATGGAAGATATCATTGCTGAATTTGCAAGCATGGATAATACGCCTCCTTTTAACCAGAGGGAGGGTGGCGGTATCGATGTGGTTACTTCTTTCGATGTGATAGAGCATGTGCAGGAGCCGGCGGGCTTTATGAAAAATATTCATGCTATTTTGAAGAAGGGCGGCAGGGCGATAATAGGAACACCTACAGAGGCACCTGTGATGAGGGAACTGTTAGGGGAAATATATGAAAGGAAGCAATTGTTCAGCACGCAGCACCCGTGGGTTTTTTCGCAGACTAGTTTGAATAACCTGTCTATAGGGGCGGGATTTGAACCTGATAAAATAAAATTTAAATTTTTCCAGCGATATGGAGTGGGAAATATGTTAGGGTGGTTAAGGGATAAGAAACCCAGGGCAGAACTTAACATGCCGTTTGCCGCGGATGCATTGGATGCGGTATGGAGAGCGGAAACGGGAAGCAAAGGGATGGCTGATTATATAGTCGTCTATTTAGAAAAATAGTATCGGATAGAGAAGGAGGGGGGAAAGATGAACCCATTTTTAGATAAGTCAAAATTTTTTCTTATTGCCGGGCCGTGTGCGCTTGAATCAGAAGAAAATGTAATGATGCTTGCAGGAAAAATAAAAGAAATCACCGGTAAATTAGGGATAAATTACTGCTTTAAGGTTTCTTGGGATAAGGCAAACCGTACTGCTGCTACCAAGTATAGAGGATTAGGGCTGGAATCTGCCGTAAATATATTGAAAAAGCTAAAGGAGGAAACCGGGGTTAGCATCGCTACGGATATTCATGAACCCTGGCAGGCCAAACGGATAGCGGATGTGGCAGATATTATTCAAATACCGGCATTTTTATGCAGGCAGACAGATTTGATAAAAGCGGCGGCAGAAACAGGGAAGGTAATAAATATAAAAAAGGGGCAATTCCTTAGCCCGGAAGAAATGGTTAATGTAGCCGGGAAGTTTGAACATTATGGAAATGGGAACATCATGTTGTGCGAGCGGGGGAATTGCTTTGGATATAATAACTTGGTTGTGGATATGACAGGGCTGGTAAGAATGAAAAAATTAGGTTATCCGGTAGTTTTTGATGCCACCCACAGTGTCCAGATTTCCGGGGGCGGTGAGCATTTTGGGAACAGCGGGAAAAGGGAATATGTTCCGTATCTGGCAAGGGCGGCTATGGCTACAGGGGTAGTGGACGGTCTTTTTATGGAAGTACACGATGATCCGGATAATGCTCTTTGTGATGGGGATTGTATGTTAAAACTGGACTATTTGGAAGAACTGCTTCTTGAGCTGTTGGAAATCCGGGCAGTACAAAGCAAGTATCATTACGCTTTCTGATAGAGGAGGGTATATCGTGTATATTTTGGAACCTGTTTATCATGAGACAGTATGGGGAGGAGATAGGCTAAAACGCTTCACCGGAGAGAACAATCATTTCAAGGCAAAGATAGGGCACCTTTATTTGATAGATGGCCATGAACAGATGGCGAATGAAATCTTAAACGGCGATGATAAAGGGCAGACGCTAAGGGAAGTTTTTGAGCAGGAGAAAGGAAACTGGGGTTTGAGCCAATATGCCGAGTTCCCCTTAACGATTGCGTTGGTGGATGCCCTTGACAATCTAAGTATCCAAGTACATCCGGATGATATTGCGGCGGCGGAGATAGAAGGGAAGAAGATTGGGAAGACGGAGTCATGGCTTTTTCTGGAGGCGCCGGAATCCGGCTGGATATATACAGGGTGCCGTTGTGACAGCCTAGAAGACGTAAGGGAAGCGGTCGGCATGGGCAGGATGGAGGAAATTACGGATAGAGTGCCTATACATAAGAACGATTATATATGTATACAGGCAGGCACTTTACATGCGATGACGAGAGGGAGCTTGGTATACGAGATAGAATATGGGAGTGATTTTACCTATAGATTTTATGATTATGATAGGGTTGATGCGGAAGGGAACGGACGGGAATTGCATGTGGAAAAAGCAATCCAATCGATAAAAATAAGCAATTGCGCTGAACCCGTGGCATCGAAAGAGGATGAATGGATTCGTGAAGAAGCATATGAAATATGTTTGAAAAAGAACGTGGTATCATATGAAAATAGTAGCAGCCGTTTGGAATGCCTTGCTATTTTAAATGGGAACGGATATGCAGACGGGCAAAAATTATCCGGCGGTATGGGCATTATACTTTTGCCGGGGGAACGGATAGAGGGCAATTTGGAATGCTTTGTTGCAGCAAGGCTTATGGGATGATAGGATGAGGATGAATGGTGAAAAGTAGAAATATTAAATGGCTGGTCATGGATGTGGACGGCACTATGACGGATGGAAAGATATATATGGGGGCATCTGGGGAAACGTTCAAAGCATTTAATGTGAAAGACGGTTATGCGATACATGAAATTCTCCCTAAATATGGGATAAAATCAATTATTATGACGGGGAGGACATCGGATATCGTTTTAAATAGGGCAAAGGAACTTGAAATTGATTACGTATATCAGGGAATAAAAGATAAAACAGCCAAAATCAAGGAAATTGCGGCAGAATTTGCTATAGACGTTTCTCGGATTGCGTATATAGGAGATGATTTGATTGACTTAGAGCCTATGAAGTTATGCGGTGTGTCAGGATGCCCGGCTGATGCAGTAGATGAGATACGTAAAATCAGTTCTTTTGTATCTGGAAAGCGTGGCGGTGACGGCGCTGTCAGAGAATTTATAGAATGGTTGATAAAGGATACTGAAAGGAATGAAATATAGGTGAAAATTACACTTAATCCTTCAATGATGTGCGCAAATTTTGGGAATTTGGGCAGGGAAATAGAATTATTGGAAGCGGCGGGCGCAGATATTTTGCATCTGGATATGATGGATGGGAAGTATGTTCCTAATTTTGGTATGGGTATACAGGATGTCAGATATATCACATCCCATACGAAGCTGAAAACAGAATTACATTTGATGATTGAGTATCCAAAAGATTATGTGGAGTTTTTTGCCGATTGCGGGGTTGATATCATATATGTCCATCCGGAATCGGAGTATCATGTAATTACAACTTTACAAAGAATACAGGAACTGGGACTGGAGTCGGGTATTGTCATAAACCCGGGTACTTCTGTCGCTGCAATTGAGGAACTGTTAAATGTAGTAAAGCGTGTTCTGGTGATGGGGGTAAATCCAGGCCATGCAGGACAGATTTACCTGCCATATGCTGAAAATAAAATAGATATGCTGTTAAAGCTAAAGGAAAAATATAACTTTTCCATAGGTATGGATGGAGCCTGCAATGTGGAAAGGATAAAAAGGCTTTTCCATAAAGGCGTGGAAAACTTTGTGCTTGGTACGGCGGCGCTATTTTATGGGGATAGAGATTATCAGGCACATATGCAGGCCATACGGGATGCGGTGAATATGTAAATAAAAGGATATTACCATTTATCAGGGTTTTGCCAGTTGTTGCCATAGAAAGGAAAAACAGCGATAT
>Ga0137307_101964_pt1 | contig 15564 bp, 7 predicted proteins | sample NAcewD2O_March_2_FD_97180 | JGI IMG/M metagenome (GOLD analysis project Ga0137307, IMG submission 97180) | Mouse cecal microbial communities from Vienna, Austria - N-Acetylglucosamine amended D2O_March | ecosystem: Host-associated > Mammals > Digestive system > Large intestine > Cecum | place...
ATATATTTATTGTTCAGGCTCTGGCCAAAATACAGCTCATGTTCATGGAGCTTCTTCTCCGGCGGGAATTTACCGCCCACATTTTCTCCCGCAATACTTACGGTGGAAATCTGAATCAGCTCACGTCCGGTATTCTGGCACAGCCGAATCAGATTCAGCACGCCCTGGTAATTCACCTGCTCCAGGATATCATCTGCGGAAAAATGCTTCACACATGCGGCGCAGTTAATAATTCTGTCAAAATCATACGCTGCCAGTCCCTCCACCTGCTCTGCATTGGTAATGTCGCCTTCAATCAGGCGTATTCTGTTTCCGAACAGTTCCTCGCAGGGATTGCTGAAATAGTACACCAGCATACTCTTTAACCGTGTTTCGAGAGAAGATGATTTTCCTCTCCGAATCAGGCAGTAAATAATATTGTCCTCATGGTCAATCATATATTTTAATATATGGGCGCCCAGGAAACCATTTGCCCCGGTCAGAAGCACATTTCCAATGGAAGATGGGCGGATTTCATCCACATGCTCCTCCGTATTTCGCTGTAACATCTGTTCCAGCCCGGTGTGCGCTTCCTGATTATCCGGTACATTCCCGTCTCCTGCCTCCTTCTGTTCCATTTCCTGAATATGGCGTTCCAGCAGGAGGGGCGTCTTATAATCAAACAAATCTGCGTAGGACACCTTTATTCCCGCGCTCATACACTTCATGGCCACCTTGGAAGCTGACAGGGAGGTTCCTCCGTTCTCAAAGAAATCATCCTCAATTCCAATCTGTTCCACACCCAGAGCCATCTCAAAAATCTCACACAGCTTACGCTGAAGTTCTGTCCGGGGTTTCACATAATTTTTATTCTCCACAGTATATTCCGGCTCCGGCAAAGCCCGTTTGTCCACCTTGCCGTTGTTGGTCAGCGGCAGTTCCGGAAGCTGCATGAGCACACTGGGCACCATATAAGGCGTCAGATACTTCTGCATAAAACTGGTAAGGTTCTGCTTCTCCACCTGGCTCTCCGCCACGAAATAACCGCACAGGAACTGGCTGGAGTCTTTTTCTTTCACAAGAACCACACTGGATTTCACCGTGGGATACTGGTTCATAACATTCTCAATCTCATCCAGCTCCACCCGCAGGCCTCTGAGCTTCACCTGGTTATCCATGCGCCCCATAAATTCAATTTTTCCATGATGGTTCCATTTTGCCAGATCGCCGCTGCGGTAGGCATTACTGCCTTCAAAGGAAATAAATTTGTCCTTTGTCAGCTCCGGCTTGCCCACATAACCTCTGCCTACGCCGTTTCCAATAATCAGAAGTTCTCCCGGTACCCCTGCCGGCAGCAGGTTACGGTAACGGTCAATCATCACCATCTTAATATTAGCCATGGGCTTTCCAATGGTAATCCTGTCTTCTGTTACCTGATCAAAGGCACAGCCAATGGTGGTTTCCGTAGGCCCGTACCCGTTATATACAATGGCTTCCGTACCCAAAGCTCTGATTTTCTCATAAAGGGCTTCCGGAAATGCTTCCGCCCCCACATTGAAGACCTTTATGCGGGATAATGCTTTTTTCATCTCCGGCATATCAATAATGTTAATCAGAAATGAGGGCGTACAGGTCATCATGTCCACTCCGTAATCCAGAATCAGACTGGAAAGAGCCAGCGGGTTGTGAATTTCCTCTTCGTTTGCCATGCAGACCGTAATTCCGTGATACAGCGGAATACACTCCTCCAGAATGGACACGTCAAAGGTAATGGCCGCAAATGCCAGAGACACGGTGGCATTGTACACATAAGACTGAGCCTCCACATTAAAGGGATTGTTGTCCACGTAATTTACCAGGTTCCGGTGCTCTATCATAACGCCCTTGGGTTTTCCGGTGGAACCGGAGGTATAAATACAGTAACAGAGCTGTTCCGGCCGGACGTCCACCGTTGGGTTCTCCGTATTTTTACCCTCTGCCAGCAGTTCTTCCACTGTCAGCACTCTGGCGGAAAGGCCCTGAACCAGAGGTTTGCGTTCCCTGGACAGTTCTTCCGGCATCAGGATAAATTCTGCCCCGGAATCTTCCATAATGTAACGGATTCTCTCATCGGGATATTCCGGGTCAATGGGCAGGAATGCACCTCCTGCTTTCATAATACCCTGCCTTGCGGCATAGACGTCCACGGTTCTCGGCAGCATAACGCCCACCATCTGTTCCGGTTTCAGTCCCAGTTCCAGCAAATGGTTTGCAATTTTGTTCGCATTTTCATTCAGTTCCCGGAAAGTCAGCTTCCTGCCGCAGGCAATCACCGCTGTTTTATCCGGATAGAGAGAAACCTGACGCTCAAAGAGACGGTTGGCTGTGGTCTGTTCCACCGGATAATCCGTTTTATTATAGCCGTCCAGCTCTTTACGTGCTTTCGCACTAACCATGGAAATCTCTTTTAACCGGTTCTTCTTCTGGAATTCCTGAACCACCGTAATCATGCTGTCCGTAAATCCTGCGATAGTGCTCTCCTCATACATATCCTTCCGGTATTCTGTCTGGTACAGGATTTCATCGCCGTCGATGATTACATCCATGGAAATAGGAGCCTTCGCCGTATCCAGAGAGAGTTCTTCCTGTTCCGCTTTTTCTCCGGCTATTTCCCCAAATCGGAAATTATCGCCCTGGAAGGCAAACATCAAATCCGCCCGGATTCCGTAAGTCCTGCTGATTTCTCCAAAGGAATAAATGTCATGGTTCATACTGTTCATCAACTGTTCCCCGGTTGCCCGAAGGAAATCTCCGACCTGCTGTTCTCCGTCCAGCTTACAGTAAACCGGAAGGGTTTTTACCAGCATATTGATGGTGGATGCCAGTCTGGAATCATTTCTGCCGTTGTAAATAGTAGTAAATACTGCTTCTTCTTTGTAAACATACTGCCCCGTCACGAAACCAAAGGCCGCTGTAAACAATGCGTTCATGGTAATCTTCTGAGATTTGCAGAACTTTTGCAGCTCCTTACGATTTATCTGCTCTGTCCTCCGGTACATACCCGGCCTGGGCCTGTCGTTCTTCCTGCAGTCTTTTGCCGGCAGAAAATCCGTATCGCAGCCTTTAAATATGGAGTCATAATATTCTTTTGCCAGAGAATATTCCGGCCCCTCCAGCAGTTTCTGCTCCATCAGAGAGACTTCAAACCCGCTGAACTCCTCCTGCCGGGGCACATTGCCTTCATAAGCACGGTTCACATCCCGCAGGAAAATGCCGCAGGATTCCCCGTCGCTGATAATATGATGAAATTCCAGAAACAGGTATTTTCCATCCGATGTATCGTATAACTGAATGCGGAACAGACGGTCCCCCAGAAGCTGGTAGGGCTTCACCAGTTCTTCCCGGCACAGGGAAGTTCTGATTTCCGCTTCAAAAGGCTGGCTGTCATTGCGCTTCTGGCGTATATCGCCGTTTTCATCCATATACAACGTGGTTTTGATATAGGGATGGGCCTCTACCGTCTCTTCCACTGCCCGTTTCAGCCACTGCAAATCCACCTGTTTTCCAAGACGGAACAGGAATGGAATATTGTAAATCGTCGTTCCCGGATTGGCTGCGCATTCCACAAAAATGCCGTTCTGAGTCTGGGTTAAGGGATAATCTTCCTGCTTCTCATAGACTTCCCCCTGGCCTTTCTGACCTGTCAGGAACTTCTCCAGCTTTTCCACCGTATCATGTTCCTTTAAATCTTTATTCCGAATCACTGCCCCGTCAAAGGCTTCTGAAAGCAGCACATTTAATTTTACCGCTCCAATGGATGTGAGTCCCGCCTTATAAATATCCGTGGTCACGCCAAATTCCCTGTGGCCCACCACTTCTGCCACACAGTCAAAAATTTTCTCCTGGATTTCTCCCTCCGGCAGAACAAGTGTTTCCTGCTTCCGCTCCGGCATGGGCAGGGCCCGCTTATTTACCTTCTGATTCTGATTCAGGGGAATTTCATCTATCTGCATGGTGACTGCCGGAACCATATAAGGCGGCTTGCTCTCCTCAATAAAACCGTGCAGCGCGTCCACATCCACCGTCTCATCGCTTACCACATAGGCGGCAATGTATTTTCCTCCGGAAGGCTCGTCAAAAGCTGCCACCGTGGCGTCTTTAATCCCCGGAAATCTGCGGATGATTTCCTCCACCTCAGTCAGCTCAATGCGGAATCCACGGATTTTCACCTGTCCGTCCCGTCTGCCGATAAACTGAACATTTCCGTCCGGCAGAAAACGCACGATATCTCCTGTATGGTAGATCCTGTCATAGCCTTCCCGTCTGCAGAAAGGATTTTCCGTATAGACTTCCTGTGTCTTCTCCGGCCGGTTCAGGTACCCTCTGGACACCTGATAACCTGCGATACACAGTTCCCCCGGTACCCCTGCCGGAAGCCTTCTGCCCTGGCTGTCCAGCACATACAGCTTCATATTATCCAGCGGTTTTCCAATGGGGAATTCCGCCTCATATTCCCGGAAGGGATAAGTCGTGGAAAAAACAGTACATTCCGTAGGCCCGTACACATTGTAATACCTGGTGCTGCCTTCCGGCTCAAAGGGCGTCAGGGCCTCCCCGCCCATGGACAGATACTGAAGTGTCTCATGCTTCATACTGGTGGCAAAAGCCCGTCCTATCTGAGTAGTCATAAAGGAGTGGGTGACCTTATGCTCTCTGAAATACTCATCCAGCCCCTGTAAATCCAGACGGATGGATTCATCAATAATATGTACCTCTCCGCCGGTAATCAGTGCGGGATACATATCCATCATATTGGCGTCAAAGCCATAGCTGGCATAAGCGGCCACATGGCTCTCTTCTGTCAGCTCATAATACCTCCGGTACCAGTGGCAGAATGCCGCGATATTGCCGTGCTCCAGCATACAGCCCTTGGGCACTCCCGTGGAGCCGGAAGTATATAACAGGATAAACAAATCTTCCGGTTTCGGAGGCTCCGGAATCTGCTCCGCTTCCGGCAGAGACGAAATCTCCTTCGTCAGAAATGTCTGCCCCTGCCATTCCGGTACCAGCGGCAGCAGTTCTTCGTCGGCAATCAGAAGTTTTACATCGGCGTCTTTCATCATAAATTCCAGCCGCTCTTTGGGGTAAGTGGGATCCAGAGGCTGGTAGGCCCCTCCTGCCTTGGATACTCCAAGGGAGGCAATGGCCATAAATTCGCACCTTGGAATCAGCACGGCCACCGCCTGCTCTCTGCCAATCCCCACACCTGCCAGATAAGCGGCAAGACGGTCTGTCATATCGTCCACCTGTCTGTAGGTATAGTTCCTGTCCTGATATACCACTGCAATGCGCTCCGGAGTCTTTTCGGCCTGTTCCCGGAACAAATCCACAATGGTTTTGCTCCTGTCATACGCTGCTTCCGTCTGATTCATCCTGTCCAGAAGCTGAATATCCAGTTCCGATACCAGGGAAATCTCCCGGAAGGTTTCACAGGAAAGCATTCCCTTTAACACCTGCTGCAGCATCCTCAGCAGGCCTCTCGCCGTCTCCTCCCGATAGCAGTCCACCCGGTATTCCAGGGAAATCTCGTAACCCTCCCGGTTCTTCATCACCATCACGGAAATATCCGCCTGCACATCTCCGGTGGCAAGGGGCCGGGCCGGATACTGTTCCCCTTCCAGCGTCAGTCCGTTCAGCATTTCTCCCTGATATACAAACAGAATATCTGACGCAACTCCGTAATTTCCGGCCAGCTCCGCAAAAGAAATACAGTCGTGGCTCATCAGTTCGTAGAATTCCTGCTGGAATTCCTGCAGAGCGGTTTCCACCGGACTGGTTTCCTCCCAGGAGCGGTAAACAGGCAGCGTCCGGACGAACATTCCGGTAGACTGCGACAGATTTACACTGTGCCGCCCGTTGTTTACCGTGCAGAAACAGCTCTTATTTTCCCCGCTGTATTTACCCAGAACATAGGAAAACGCGCCCAGAAACAGAGTGTTCTCGGAAATCCCTTTCTGTCTTGCAAACTGCTCCACCTCCATACAGGAAACTTCTTCTCCCAGAGACAGCCTTACCTCTCTGCTTCGAGGGCTGACTGTCTGTACTTTATAATCCTTCCGCAGAGATTCTCCCGGTTCTTCTCCCTCCAGCCTGCTTCTGAAATACGCCTGTGCTGCCTGATACCGGGGCGTTTCTTTCAGGGTTTCCTCATAAACTGCCATATCCGTCATGGATATTTCTTCCGCCTTCGGCTCCTTCCCCTGATACAGCAGGGATATTTCATCCAGAAATACCTTTGTGGAAGTACCGTCAAAGATAATATGGTGCACATCAAACAGAAAATAACAGCGTCCCCTGCTCTCATATAAGGCCATGCGGTACAGAGGTTCCCCTTCCAGAGAGAATGGACGGACGAAAGCCTTCTTCACTTCCTCCATATCTTCCGTTTTCCCTGTCTCAACCTCCGCTTTCAGGAATTCCGGATGCATCACCATGGATGGAACCCCGTTGCTCAATGCAATATTGATTCCAAAGGACGGATGAGCAGCCACCGCCTTTTGTACCGCCTGAATAAACCGGTCTTTGTCAAGGGTTCCCGGCAATTCACAGCACATTGGTATATTGTACATGGTTCCTTCCGGCTCATTGATACACTCCAGATAAACCCCCATCTGAGAATCTGTCAGGGGAAATTCTTTCCGTTTCCCGGTATATTTTGGGATTACATCCTCCTCTGTTTCGGCCAGAAGACCCGCAATCTTTTCCGGCGTCCTTCCCCTTAAAATCAGCTCCGGCGTTACAGCAGATTCTTCCAGAATTTCCGCCAGCTTCAGTACATTGATGGAATCGCCGCCCAGTCTGAAGAAATCATCTTCCCTTCCCACGGTTCCGCAGTGAAGGACTTCCTCAAAACCTTTGCAGATACTCCGCTCTCTGTCATTTTCCGGCTCTTTGTATTCCGCCTTGTATTCGTCCATATCCGGCGGCAGCAACACGGTACGATCCAGCTTGCCGTTGGTATTTTTGGGCAGAGCTTCCAGCCGTTTGAAAAAACGGGGCACCATATAGTCCGGCAGATTTTCTTTCAGGGAAGCGCGAATCCTCCCTTCTATTCCGGCGGAAGGCTCCGTCTGTTCTTCTGCCACATAATAGCCGCAGAGATAATTCTGGCCGTTCTTATCCTGAAAATCTTTCACAACTGCATTTTCCACGCCCGGCACTGCCGCCATCTGAATTTCAACTTCCCCGGTTTCCACCCGCTGCCCGTTGATTTTCACCATCCAGTCTTTCCGGTTCATATAGAGGTAATTCCCGTCCGGCAGTTTTTTTACCATATCCCCCGTATGTACCAGAACTTTTCCGTCTTCCTGTTTCTGAAAGGTCCGTGCAGTCTGTTCCGGCAGATTCAGATATTCTTCCGCAAGAATGCCCCGAATGCACAGTTCTCCTTCTTCTCCTTCCGGAACCTCGTTCCCTTCTCTATCCAGCAGGAAAAATTCCAGCCCTCCTATCGGTTTGCCAATAGGTGTATTGGCCATGGCTTCTTCTATCTTATAGAAGGCCGCGGCCGCGGCAGTTTCACTGGCACCATAACAATTATATATCTCAAATCCGTCTCCCACAAGATTTGATACGCGTTCGCTTCCGGTAAGCACTATCTTCAGCGCCTTCCCTTTGTTCCGGAACAGACGCAGTATCTGGGGGCTGATAAAGCTGCAGACAATATCATGTTCGGCAAAATAATCTTCCATCAGGCGCACGTCTTTGCGCACTTCCTCCCCCAGAATATGGACACAGCCTCCGCCGCTTAACACGCTATAGCATTCCATAATCAGAACTACAAAAGACAGGGGAGCCGTCGACGCCATCACATTCTGTTCATACAGGCCGACTACATGTTTCGTCCGCCAGATTCCCTGTGAAAAGCTGGCCATGGCATGAACGATACCCTTGGGACGTCCTGTGGAACCGGAGGTATAGACAATCATCGCCCGGCTTCTGTCCTGCCTTATCTGATATTCCACCGGCTCAAACTGCCTGATATCCGCAAACCAGTCTGCATCAATCTTTACCGCTGCCTGGCAGTCCTTCTGAATATAGTCAAGACGTTCCCTGGGATATTCCGGCAGCACAGGAACAAAGGCTGCGCCCGCCATCAGAATCCCCAGTTCCGCCGCCACATACTCCATTCTCCGGTCCATACATACCAGAACCGCTGCTCCGCCTGTGATGTTGGAGCGAAGAAGTTTTGCCGCCGCTCTGCGGCCTAAATCATCCAGTTCCCGATACGTTGTGCTCCGGGTTCCATGGTAGTCCACAATGGCTGTTTTTTCCGGATACTCCTGTACCATACGCTGAAAATCATCCAAAAAATTCATATATTTCCTCCTTCCGGGTCAGATTAATGTTACTCTTTTTCGGGAGATATCGGATTCTGTTTCAGATAGGTTTCCACCCTCGTCCTGACATTTTCCCGCAGATTTTCGTAATAAAAGTCATAGTCATGGCCATGCAGGCTCTCCGGCCCGAACAGCTCTGCCGGAGCATAGTCCGCATCCTTTGCCGTACAGATGACCACGCCCCGTTCCGTATCCAGCTGCGCGTCTGCAATTCCCTGGATAATTTCATACTCTCCCGTTTCCTCATTCAGAATGCGGCTTCCCAGATTCTCCTCAAATCCGGCATAAGTATCATCCCGGCTCCAGTTAATTGGATTAATACTTATGGCGCCCGGTTCCACCACCAGATTATCCTGCCCTTTGTTTCCTGTCCCTTCCGTGTTCCAGGATACAATCACACCCGTGTCGTCAGCGCCTTCGGCAAATTTCAGATAAGGGTGTTCCTCCAGAAAGGTTTCGGTAATGGAAAATCCGATGGGATATGCCGCCACCATGCGCTCATAGTATTCCGGATGGGCCTGCATATACTCTCCCAGAACAATTTTCGTCATAATGGAGCCCTGAGAATGTCCCGCAATGATAAAGGGCCTGCCTTCGTTATAATGCTCGAAATAATAATCCAGAGCGGCATATATGTCTGTGCGCTGTTCCTTCCTCTGATATGCTTCCAGTTCTTCATGGCTTAAGCCTGAAACCCGGTAAATATTGCTCTGCCGGTAGAATGGAGCAAACACATTGGTGGATTCCTCAAAAACCGTCCCCTGGTTCCCGTAAACATCCCTGGCTCTGTCCTGCACCTTCTGATTGTCAATATCGCAGATTGGTTTTGCATCTTCTGAATCATCCAGGTAACAGGTGGGATAAATATAAAAGGTATCTACCTCATGGGTGATTTCCGGAATCTTCATCCAGTTTTCTTTTTTTGAATAATCCGAAGGCGTCCCTTCCAAATCTGTAATTTCAAAGGAATCCGCCTTCTCCTGTGATTCCTCTCCCGTTTCTTTTCCTGCATCTGCAGGCTGTTTTTCCTGACTGCTGCAGGCCAGACAGCCGCAGAGCAGAAGGCAGAATGCCAGCACGGCTATCCTGCTCCGGATGCGGGAAATCTCCATACTTTTTCTCATAAATGCGTACCTCCTGATGATGTAATGGCTCAGAATCCCGCAGCAGGGACAATCAGAAGCGCGGGATTCCAGACTCGGAGTGCGTCTGAAAAATATTTTCAAACACACTCCGGCATATTATAAAGCCACTATAACATTTCCAAAATCGGAATTCTATAAGATGGGATATTTCATGACTGTTCAGGGACAAAAAATACCCTGGCAAACTGACATGTGAACTGAAAGAACTTCATGCAGGTAAAACTTCGATATTTAACAGCCTGCACAATGTCCTGAAACATTGAAAATCTATTGTATATCAGACGGATATTCCGCATTTATCCGTCTCATTTCAGACATTAAAATAATAAGAAAAATAATTTTTCTTAAACTCCGCTATCCTGTTCCGTGAAATATAGATAACCATCTCGTTATCCATTACAATCTTTTCCCGCTCTACCTGAGAAATATGCTCCATATTCAGAATATAGGAGCGGCCGCACCTGCCAAACCGGGGGAATTCTTTCAGCAGCTCCCAGAGCTTTCCGGCTGTCATGCGTACTTTGCATTTTCCCCCGGTCAGATACAGAATCTGATAGTTTTTCTGTGATTCACAGTAAATGATCTCCTCCGGCTGTATCCTGCGGATTCCCCCATTGACCTTCACCATAATCTGCTGCTCTCTGTCACGGAAAATCTGCCGGACAGCAGTATCCATGGCGTGAAAAAACTGCCGCTGTTCCAGAGGTTTCACAAGATACTGAACTGCATCCACACCATAAGCCTCCAGCGCATGTTCCGTTGAAGTAGTCAGAAACACAATAGGTAAATTCAGTTCCAGACGCCGCAGTTCCTCAGCCACTTCTATTCCGTTTTTTTCGGACATGAAAATATCCAGAAGCAGCAAATCCGGCACACTGTTTCCTTCCCTGATTCTCTTCAGCAATGCTTCTCCGTCCGTAAACCGTTCGGTTTTGTATTCCACTGCCTGCCCCGTTTCCCCATACTCTGCCAGAAATGCTTCAATCCGGTCCAGTTCCTTTTCTTCATCGTCACATATTCCTATCAGATACAATTTCCCATATCCTCCGTAAATCCAAATGATGCCGCTTATGTATTATAATACCCCTTTTTCCGGATATCGTCCAGGGTGCCTGACAGAATTTCACAGGAAATATTCCGGCTCCCTGCGCACAGATTTCAACGGCCCCAGCTTCTGCTCCATGGCTTCCTGCATGGATGGCGGCAGCACGCGGACATGCTCCGGACAATTGCAAACACAGGCCATACATAAAATACAGTCTTTCAGCTCTGTGACTGTCCTGCCTGCTTCTATCCGCACCGCACCCGTGGGACAGACAGCGCTGCATTTGCCGCACTGGTTACAGGAATCCGAAGAAACCGGCGTGGCGGCAACGGTCATCTCCTTCTTATAAGGATAATTTCCCGGAACTTTTACGGAACCTTCCGGGCATTCCTTCATTTTTTTCAGTACCTTTTCCGCAAATTCCAGAATTTCTTTTCTGTCCTGCTCATCCGGCCTGCCTTCTCCCACTTCCGGCACGATAGAATGCCGGGCCACCAGAGCCGCCGAGCCAATCACCTGAAATCCCCTCTGCTCCATGATCTGATTCAGCTCCAGAAGGGCGTCCTCATAAGCCCGTGTCCCGTAAACAGCCAATGTAACTGCCTGCTTTCCATTTCCCTCCAGCGCTGCCAGTTTCTTTGCAGCTATTGCCGGAATTCTGCCGCCGTATACCGGTACTGCAATCACTGCCAGATTCCCCTCAGGCTGCTTTACTTCCTGTTCTCTGCTGCCCAGATTTACAGCCTCCACCTGCTCTGCAATTCCCGTGCAGAACAGCTCTCCCGCCTGTTTCGTTCCTCCTGTGGGACTGAAATAATAAAACTCTGCGGTATGAAACATATGTATCTCCTCTTTTTCCTTTCGTAGCCTGCTCCGTATCCGTATTATTTTATTATACCGGAGGATTCCAGGATGGACAAGCAATTTTTATTCTACAAAAAAGATACTTTTATGCATTAGCGTGACACAGTATTTACTGTAAGAATAGAGCAGGGGAAGAACCATCTTCCCCCTGCCCGCCGCGCGCGAGCGGATTGCGCAGCAATAGATTTCCTCTCCGCAAGCTGCGCATCCCGCCCGGAGGGCTTTATCTTATAGGAAATCCATATACTTTAGTACTTCACAGTGACACGGTATTTCCTGTCAGATAAAAAAGAACTGCTAACACCCATCGCATTAACAGTTCTTCTCTTTCAGAATTTACAGTTGGAATATAAGGTTCCTCCTCAGTCCCCAATATCCGTATGGCCCTGCTCAAATTCCCACTGCAGGCCATATTTATCAATAAAGTAAAAATATTTTGTATTTCCCAGAATATCCGCCGCCTTCTGTTTCGCCTGCGCATCACGCTCTTTCGCCTGATCAAAAAAGACAAACTCAGAAGGCTCTGTTTTGCTGATCTGATATACCTTATATTCCTGCGTTGTATTGATAAGCGTAACATCAGGCTGCGCCTTTATATATTCAAAGGCTTCTTCGATATTCGTTATTTTCAGCGCCACGTGCCTTGCTCCGCTGATATCATTTGCTGCAAATATAATCGGCTCTTTCCTTCCCTCCGGTTTGTGGTAACACATGAGTTCCAGCGTCAGACGGGTTCCCGGCACATCCATAAAACCGATGGAAACGTCGCCCTCCTCTGCTTCTCTGATAAATCCTCCTGCCTGAAAAAATCCCTTATTCTTCCAGTGGGGAATATACTGATTTGCAACTGCACCCAAAATCCTTTCGTAATATGCAAATGCCTGTTCCACATCATCCACAAAAATACATACATGTGATAATCCTGTAAACTTTGGTTTTTCCATTGTAATCCTCCTCGTCTGTCTGCTCTGGCAAACCTTGTTTTTTATTTCAACAACCCATGATCTCTCGCCAGATTCTCTATGCTTCTGTCATAGGTAGCCTCTGCTTCTTTTGAAAAAAAACATGCAGGAACCCCTTCCTCATGATCCCGGTGATGCGCGACACAGGCACAGCACTTCCCATGATTCGGACAATCAAAGGTACAGGGGCAGGGCCTGCTATTGTCACAGTTGTTCATAATTTTTCCTTTCCTTCCTCTTTCGCAAATGGCATAATTTTATCTTACAGTAAATACTTTCATCTAAATACTTCCGCATGAAAAGGTACTTTCTGTAAGATAACAAAAAAACCACTGAAACAGTGGTTTTTTTCATATTTGGCCGTTTTTCTGGCATATCTGGTAAAAGACTGTAAGAAACATTTTGCAAATACGGGAAATTCATTCAATTCCGTGTCTCCTGCCTGCAGAAGAAATCCATATATGCTCTCCGCACTTCCCGTCTGCTCCTTCTCGGAACAGGGATTTTTCCATCTGACATCTCCAGGGTACCCTCTGAAACCCTCCGTACAAACATGAGATTTGCAATGTAGGAAGCTCCAACCCGAATAAACTCAGGGTATTTGCCCAGTTCCTCATACACCTGCGTTATCTTTCCACGCTGACGCAGCGTCTCCCTGCCGGAAAGATGTACAAGGAAATAGTGGCCCTGAGATTCCAGGAAGATAATCTCACTGATACGTACACGGTACAGGCCATCCACACAGGCAAAAGAAATCATCACTTCATCCGGCATTTTCGCCACCGCGCGGTCAAGGGCTTCGGAAAACTGTCTCTGTGTAAATGGCTTCAGCAGATAATGAGTAGCGTTCATTGCAAATGCAGTTACCGCATATTCATCACTCATTGTCAGAAAAATAACACTGGTATCCGGGCTCTTTGCAAGCAGTTCCTTCGCTACGTCTGTACCGGGAATACCGGGCATACAGATATCAAGAAGAACAATATCATAAATTTTTTCTTTTTCCACAGCATTTAAAATATCCAGTGCCGAATGATATTCATCCAGCTCAAAACAGATTTCAGGATGGGCCCTGGCATAAGCGCCGAGAGCCTCTGAAATTTTTTCCAGTTCCCTCTGTATATCATCACAGACTGCCACCCGGAACAACAGCATTTTCATCACCAGCTTTTCATTATTTTATTATATTTTTATGCGCTAAGCAGGGCGCATCCTGTTCCGATACGCCCTGCCACGTTTCTTACTCTTTCGCTATTCCTGTATGTAATGAACATGCAGCAGTTCATGCTCCCGGTTCTTCAGTAAATCGCTGTAGAGTGTTTCCACCACCGGATTTTCTTCGCTTCGTTTAATCTGCATTGCCTTATCGTTCTTATAAAGGCCTTCGGCACGCATACGTTTCTCAGTGGAACGGGCAAAGGGCTGTCCTGCACCGGCCACACATCCGCCCGGACATGCCATCACTTCCACAAAGTCAAAATGTTCTTCTCCGCTCTCTATTTTCTGCAGCAGATTATCCGCATTGCCAAGGCCGCTGACAACGCCGATACGCACCGTGCGTTCGCCCAGAGGCAGTTCGCATACTTTAACGCCTTCCATGCCGCGCAGACCGATAAATTCAATTTCTTTCAATGCCTTCGGGCTTTTGTCTTCCACCACCCGGCGCACTGCCGCTTCCGTAACGCCGCCGGTAGCTCCGAAAATTACGCCGGAGCCGGAATAAATGGAAAAGGGCATATCATAGGCTTCCGGCTCCAGACGGTCAAACCGGATTCCGATTTCCTGCAGCATCACAATCACTTCCTCGGAAGTGAGCACATAATCCACATCGGGAATACCGTTCCGTTTAAATTCTTCTCTGGAAGCCTCGAATTTCTTGGCTGTACATGGCATAACTGCCACGGATACCGTTTCTTTTCCTTCTTTTTTATCCTGTTTCTTATAATATTCCTTCACCACCGCTCCGAACATTTCCATGGGTGATTTGGAGGTGGACACATATTTCATCAGATGAGGGTACTGTGTCTCCACAAACCGAATCCATCCGGGACAGCAGGAAGTAAAGAGGGGATAGTTCCGGTCTTTTTCCTCCAGTGCTTCTATCAGCTCCTGGGACTCTTCCATAATGGTTAAGTCTGCTCCAACGGAAGTATCGAAAATAGCGTCCACGCCCAATTTCCGCAGAGAAGCCACCAGCTTGCCAATGGTATTTTCTCCCGGTTCATAGCCATAGGCTTCTCCGATTGCCACCCGGACTGCCGGAGCAATCTGGACTACCACCCGTTTATCGGGATTGTGAATTGCTTCCCATACGTCGTGGCTGTCCCGTTTGATGGTAATGGCTCCGGTGGGACATACCGCCGCACACTGTCCGCAGTTCACACAGTTGGTATCTGCAATATCCCTGCCGAATGCAGTGGAAATTTCCATTTTGGAACCCCGGTGAGCAAAATCAATTGCTCCCACATGCTGGATTTCACTGCAGACGCGCACGCAGTCGCCGCAGAGAATACATTTGTTGGGATTGCGCACAATTGCTTTGGAGGATGTGTCAATGGACCGGATGGGATTGGTGTTTTCAAACCGCACCCCAGGTATTCCAAACCTGGTTGCCAGCTCCTGCAGCTTGCATTTTCCATTTTTCTCACAGGTGGTGCAGTCCCGGCAATGGGCCGCTAACAGCAGCTCCAGAATACGTTTTCTATGATAGTAAAGCTGGGGCGTATTGGTACGGATTTCCATTCCGTGTTTCGGCGGTGTGGAACAGGAGGCAATAATGCCGCCCCACTGGTCTTCGACCACACACATCCGGCACGCTCCGTAAATGGATAAATCCGAATAATAACAAAAGGTCGGTAAGATAATCCCTGCTTTCCGAATGACTGCAAGAATGTTTTTTTCATCGGTAAACGCTACGCGCTCCCCATCAATTATCATATATTTTTCCATGTCAGCCACCCTCCTACACTTCTTTTACCGCGTGGAAATTACAGCCGTCCCGGCAGGCTCCACACTTAATACATTTCGTCGTATCAATGGTAAACGGTTTCTTAATTTCACCCGAAATTGCTCCCACGGGACATACTCTTGCACATTTGCTGCAGCCCTTGCAGAGTTCCGGGTCAATCTGGAAGTTTACCAGCGCCTTACACTGTCCGGCAGGGCATTTCTTATCCACCACATGGGCAAGG
>Ga0137307_101965_pt1 | contig 15556 bp, 8 predicted proteins | sample NAcewD2O_March_2_FD_97180 | JGI IMG/M metagenome (GOLD analysis project Ga0137307, IMG submission 97180) | Mouse cecal microbial communities from Vienna, Austria - N-Acetylglucosamine amended D2O_March | ecosystem: Host-associated > Mammals > Digestive system > Large intestine > Cecum | place...
GGGAATCAGGTACCACGCGTTAAAAACCGCCACACAGCCAAGTATTTTCAGCAGCTCTTTCCACCGCTTTTCCTTAAAGAAAACGTCTGCATAAAACAGCCCTGCCGTAACGGAAAAAATACTGACCATGATGCAGCTTAACATATGGCTTTGCAGCAATCCGCTGTAAGCGACGGCCAGATACCACCATTTCTTTCTGTCGCCCACAAGCAGCTCATAAAGCCCCAGAACCACCAGCGGCAGAAACATCATCGCCGTCACCTCTCCGAAAGCGGAACGCATCCACATGGAGCTGCCTACCCGGTACAGTCCTGTCATATAAAGCACGGCGATCAGCAGCGGAACAGATTTATGTTTTCCCAGCAGTTTTCTCGCCGTTATATACGCCATCCAGCCCGTACCCAGATTCACGGCACACATCAGCGACTTGTAACAAAACTCCACGGTAACCCCAAACATCCGCAGAATCGCCGCCGGATAAATAAACAGGTTGGGATACAGTGCCTGCAGGTACCCGTAGCTGTTAACCGCATACGGATAAACGTATACCGGAAACTGCCCGTTCAAAAGACCGTCTTTAATCCCCTGAATTTTATAGGCATGGTATGACATGTCATAGCTCCGGAATAAATCCGGCCTGAGGTAAGGCGCGCTCACCAGAAAGCCGGCTGCCGTAATCACCACTATGGCCGCAGCCGTTTCCTGAGAAACTTTTCCTTTATTGAAAAACAGAAGATAATAAAGGAGAAGAGCCAAAAGCGTCATCATCACCGCCAGAAAAACGTAATCATTGTTCAGCGGCCGGTCGCTTCCCACCTCCATGCCGCCTATGGTCACTGTCCCGGCCGCGCCTTTCTCCACATGCATCCGAAAATCCGTGGAATCCCGTTCCAGGCTGACCGGTATGCCCAGAGAAGCCGGAGTTTGTGTGACGGGCAGCTCCACCGACGCAAACTCTCTTTCATAAGCCTCCACCACCAGCCTGCTTCCCGGCGCGCTGGCCGTGTAATCAACCACAGCCACATAATCGCCCTTATTCAGAGAATAATACGCGGTGGTCAGCATACGCCCTTCCAGCCCGTCGCCCGCCGCATACCGACCCTCCTGTTCCTCGCCCAATTCGACGGTCCAATAATCATGGGCGAATATAAAACGCCGGTTTGTAAAATGATGCCCCAGCATTCCCGCGATAAACAGAACGCTGAACATAATAAACAGTATCCTCTGTTTCATCTTATACTTGTTCCCCCTGCTTTCATCCTGGATTTCGTTTCTGTCTTATTTTGTTTCCCAGCCGGCGCAGCCTCTTCCGGTTCAGATAACCCGCCGCCCAGCATACCGCCGCCAGCGTCACCCCGTAACCGACCCTGAAAATGTCCTCGCCCGCAAACCGTACCGTAATCTCCTGCTCATGATCCGAAGGAGAGAGCGCTACCCGGACCCGGCTGTTGCTGCCGGTTTCAACGGGAAGACGGCCGCCGTCCCCGCGAAAAGCCTGATATCCCGGATAGTGAAACATAGGCGCCTCAATATATTGCCCCTCCTCCCGGCATGTCAGCCAGACAGTCGCCTTAGAGGGTTCCAGAACATAATCCCGGATCACCACCTTTTCCTCGTCGGAACTATAAATATAGCGGTTATAATCCGTATTATCCGCCCCTGCCGGAATATATTCCTCGGCAATCAGAACCAGCGGCCTGTCAGGCGGCGTAACTTTTCCGTAGCTGGCTGTCAGATTCACGAGCTCCCACATCGGCAGCACCGCGGCCAGTACCAGAACGCTGCAGACTGCCGAACGATATCTGACCAGAGCCTTCGTCTCAAACAGCCATCCCACCCCTGCCAGTAAAAAACAGAGGGTGGTAAAGACAAGAAAACGCCAGGGAAACTGCATTGTCTCCGCAATCCAGTCAATCACTGCCAGCTCTCTTAACTGTTTCCACGGAACCAGATTTGTCATCAGCACCGTAAAAATCACGCCGGCTGCCAGCAGCACGGACAGAAATCTCTGCTTCTGATTTTTGTTTCTGTTTACCAGCACGCCCACGATCCCCGCCGTCATGCAGATCATCCCTGCCGGTCCTATGGTGTTGCTCCTCCATCTGTAGGTTCCGGGAAGTCCGGACACATAGCTCTGAAACAGCTCGGCCACATCCATCACATGAATAAACCAATCCTTATGCAGCTTCGAAAGATTCAGATCCAGCCCCATATAGACGACAAAGGGAATCAAAAACCATGCGTTAAAAGCCAGAAGACAGCCGATCACTTTTAACAGCTCAATCCACCTTTTTTCCTTAAAAAACACATCCACATAAAAAAGCCCTGTGAGAACGGAAAAAATCAGAACCATCAGACAGCTCAGGACATGACTCTGAATCAGCCCGCTGTAACCCACCGCCAGATACCACCATTTCTTCCGGTCCCCTGCCAGCAGCTCGTACAGTCCCACCGCAATCAACGGCAGAAACATCATTGCAATCAGTTCTCCCGCCGCGCCGCGCACCCACAGATTTGTTATTCTGTAGGGCGCTGTCAGGTAAAGAAACGCAAACAAAACAGGCGCCTGTCTGTGCTGCCCGATCAGCCTTTTGGAACACCGGTACGCAATCCATGCGGTCCCCAGATTCACGGCAAACATCAGAGATTTATAGCAGGCGGCCGCAGACACGCCAAGCATCCTGAGAAACGCCGCCGGATATATAAATAAGCTGGGATAAAGCGCATTGAGATAGCCATACCCGTTAAAAGTATGGGGGAAAAAGTAAACGGGAAACTGTCCGCTTTTTATGGCATCCCTGATTCCTTCTATTTTATAGGCATGATACTTCACATCGTCCGCAGAATAAAAACCGTTCCGAAACATCGGGGCGCTGATCAGAAAGCAGACCGCAAGAAGGAGCATCCCGTCCAGAACTGTCTCCGGCGGAATCCGCCCGTTGTTGATAAAGATCAGATAGTAAAGTCCGGCCAGCAAAAGCGCCGCCACAACAGCCAGATAAGTATAATCCTGACTGACCGGTTTATCACCGGTAATATCAATCTCCCACACCACCAGAGAGCACTCCGCAGGTTTACTGATATACAGACGGAAATCCACGCAGTCTTTCTCAAGGCTTACCGGCACTTCCACCGTATCCACAGCTTCCCCGGCAGGCAGCTCCACTGTCATAAACGGACTCTCCGAAGTCTCCACAACCAGCATTGCTCCCGGAGCGGAGGAATGAAATTTTACGGCCACCCTGTAGTCGCCCTGATCCAGAGAGTAATAAAGTGTTTCCAGAACCCTTCCTTCCGTCCCTTCGCCGGCCGTCAGAACGCCGTTCTCAATACTGCTTCCGGACTGCGCGCTCCACCGGTCTTCATCGCAGAGAATCGTATGGTTTGTGACGTTGTGCGCCAGGATACAGTAGATCAGCCCTATGCCAATGCAAAGAAATACGACTCTCAATCTCATAAATGTATATCCCTCCGGTTTCCGAGCCGCCGCAGCCGTTCTCTGTTACAATAGACAGCCGCCCATATCACTGCTGCCAGCGTAATGCCATAGCCGACCCGGAAAATATCCTCTCCCGTAAACCGCACCGTAATCTCCTGTACCTCCGAAGACGGAGAAAGGGGAACCCTGACCCGGTTGTTGCTGCCGGTTTCCGTAGGCAGTCTTGTTCCATTCCGGTCAAAAGCCTTATATCCCGGATAATGAAACATCGGCGCCTCTATGTATTGCCCTTCCTCCCGGCAGACAAGCCAGACCGTAGCTTTCGAGGTTTCCAGTATATAGTCCTGAACCTCTACCTTTTCCTCATCCGAAAGGTAGATCATCCGTTTAAAATCCGTATAGTCCGATCCCGCCATCACATATTCAGGCGCCCTTGAAACAAGGGGTCTGTCCTGGGGCGTATAACCCCCTCTGCGCGCCGTCTCATTCACAATATCCCACATGGACAGCACCGCCGCCAGCAACAGAAGCGCGCAGACCATCGGGCGGTATCCGTCCAGCTTTTTATTCTGATACAGCCACTCCACACCCGCCAGCAGCAGACAGAGACTGACAAAGGCGAGAAAACGCCAGGGAAACTGCATCGTCTCCGTAACCCAGTCAATCAGCGCCGACTGCTTTAACAACTCCCAGGGCACCAGATTTGTCATCAGCACCATGAAGATCAGGCCGCAGAAAAACAAAACCGACAAAAATTTCTGTTTTTTATCTTTTTTTCTCTGTGACACGATGCCGGCGGCTCCCAGGATTAAACAGATTGTCCCCGCAATTCCCAGACTGTTGCTCCTCCAGAAATATCTGCCGGGCAGTCTTCCTATATGGCTCTGGAAGATCTCGGCCAGAGCCATGGAATGATCATACCAGTCCATCTGCAGCTTCGATAAATCCAGATCCAGCCGCATATACACAAGAAACGGAATCAGATACCAGGCATTAAAAGCCAGCAGACATCCAATCACTTTCAGAAGTTCAATCCATCTCTTCTCTTTCAAAAAAACATCCGCATAAAATATACCCACCGCAACCGAGAACATCAGCACCAGCAGACAACTGAGTACATGGCTCTGAATCAGGCCGCTGTAGCCGATCGCCAGATACCACCATTTCTTCCGATCCCCCGCCAGCAGCTCATATAAGCCCACGGCAACCAGCGGCAGGAAGGCCATAGCCAGCAGTTCCCCCGCCGCAGACCGAACCCACAGATTGTTGATCCTGTAAGGCGCCAGCACCCAGAGCAGGGCAAATAAAAGAGGCGCCCATCTGCGCTCCTTTCCGAGCAGCCGTTTCGCCGCCCAGTACGCGATCCAGGCCGTCGCCAGACTCGCCGCAAAAAACAGCGTTTTATAGCAGGTCATCGAAGACACACCCAAGATCCGCAGTAAAACAACCGGATAGAAAAACATGTTTGGGTAAAGTGCGTTCAGATAACCATATCCGCTGAACACATATGGAAGGAAATATACCGGAAACTGACCGTTTTTGATGCCGTCCCGCATTCCTTCTATTTTGTATATGTGATATCGCTGATCGTCTCCGTCATACATGCCGGTTCGGAACATTGGTGCGCTGATCAGAATACAAACAGCAAGCAGCAATAAAACCGAAAAAACCGTTTCCGGCGAAATATGGTTCCGATTGAGAAAAATCAGATAATAAAGCAAAGCTAAAACTATCGCCGACACCACGGCCAGGTAAGTATAATCCTGATTCACCAGTCCCTCACTGGTAATGTCAATCTCCCATATGACTAACGCGCCTCCTATCGGTTTATTAATATACAGACGAAAGTCCACACTGTCCCTATCAAGGCTGACCGGAATCTCCAGCTCCTTTATTCCTTCTCCGGCAGGCAGCTCTACCGTCATAAGAGGACAGTCGAAGGTTTCCACGTTCAACTCCGCTCCAGGGGCGGAAGAATGGAATTTCACGGCAACCCTGTAGTCACCTTTATCCAGAGAATAATAAAAAGTTTCCATAACCCTTCCTTCCGCTCCTTCAGCGGCCGTCAGAACACCGTTCTCAACGCTGCCTCCCGACAGGCCGCTCCATCTGTCCGAATCGCAGGGAATCGTATGATTTGTAACATTATGCGCTAAAATACAGCAAATAAATCCGATGCTGAAAAAAAGGAACAGCATTTTCAGTTTCATGATATATACTCCTCCAACTAGAAAAGATTCTTTCCGGACAAACTCAAAACGATTCCCTGCCGCATATCCTGATATAAATTGTATGTTCCGGGAGCAAACAGCTATGGAAAAAATCATCATCGACGCCGGACACGGGGGAAGTGATCCGGGTACCGTATACAACGGACGGCTTGAAAAAAACGACAATCTGAGACTGGCGCTGGCCGTGGGGAACATTCTGTCCGACCACGGTGTCGACGTTTCCTATACGAGAACAACGGATGTCTATCACTCTCCTTACGAGAAGGCCATGATCGGAAATAACTCCAATGCCGACCTGTTTATCTCCATCCACCGAAACGCCGCACAAAAACCCAATACCGGAACGGGAATCGAAACCCTGGTTTATGCCGATAAAGGAATCGCCGGACAACTGGCCAGAAATGTCAACCGCGAACTGGAAACCACAGGCTTCCAAAACCGTGGCGTAATTGAACGGCCCGAACTGACCGTGCTGAACCGGACCGTTATGCCGGCCATCCTGATTGAAGCAGGATTTCTGAACAACGATTCCGACAATCAGCGCTTTGACGCTAACCTGAACCAGATCGCCAAAGCCATCGCCGACGGCATTCTGGCCACACTGGGTTCCGAACCCTCAAAACCTGAAAAATTATACCGCGTCCAGGTAGGCGCCTACAAAAACAAAGATTATGCCAATCGACTGGCCGACCGGCTGAAAAGCGACGGATTCTCTGCCTTCGTGGCCTACCGTGACGGCTACTACCGGGTCCAGGCCGGCGCATTCACCAATCTTGACAATGCGGTTAACATGGAACGCCAGCTCCGCCGGGCCGGCTATGACACATTTATCACCAGTTGATTTCTTCCCCGTCCCCAAAGACGACCAGGCTCCGCAGCAGCACCTGTGCCGATTTCACAGGTTTCAGGCTGCGGAGCGGCCTGGGGATACAGCTTCTTTTCTGTCACCTGGTTTTTTTTCCTGTGCGCCTGCCCGTCCACTGACGCAGCCTTTTTCGATTGATATAGCCTATGGCCCAGACAACCGACGCCAGCGTTGCCGCATAGCCGCCCAGGAAAATCTTTTTCCCCGCAAACCGAAGGGTAATGGTCTGTTCTTCTGCGGAAGGCTGCAGCAGTACCCGCGCGCGGTTGTTGCTGCCCGTCTCAACAGGAAGCCTTGTACCATTCTGGTCATATGCCCGATAACCTGGATAGTTGAATATCGGGAACTCCACAAACTGGTTTTCCGTCTGCCCGGAAACCCGAAGCCTTGCCCCCTTTTTATCCCGGCCATAATCCGCAACCGTCACCTTTCCTTCATCGGAAGTCCGGGGGAAAGGCGCCAGATCGCCGGGATCCGTCCCCGCAAGCAGGCCCGTCTGCTCCACAGCCGCAGGCAGGGTATCTGCCGTCACCAGCGTCCCGAAGTCCACCTGCCAGTCCACAACGTTTAACGTAGCCAGCATCGACGCCAAAACGGTTACTCCGCTTATATATACGGCATATTTTTTCAAAAACTGGCTTTGCGCCAGCCATCCCGTCCCCGCAAGCAGCAATGCCGCCGTCGCCGGGCCGAGAAACCGCCGGGAATACCCGATCAGCCCGGTCAGCCGGCCGATCCCCTTTACCTGTTCCAATAGCTGCCACGGCACAAGTGCGGTAGCCATAAAGGAAAAGCACACGCCGCCGGCCAGCAGAACAGACAGATATTTCTGCCGTTCATCTTTTTGTTTTTCCATCGTCAACCCGGTCAGGGCAAAAAAACCGCAAAACAGCGCCGACAGTCCCAGATATCCGGCCTGTACTTCCTGGGCGGTCTTATTTGCGTCCATCAGCAGCAGATCCATCACATACAGCAGCCCGCCGCAAAAATCCACATCCTGCCCCGTCATGCTGACGCCGGCTTTCCAATATGACGCCAGCGGAACCAGATACCATGCGCTGAATGCCAGCACGCTTCCGGACACTTTCAAAAGCTCCATCCATCTTTTTTCCCTGAAAAATCTGTCGACATACCAGATGCCCATAAACAGGGAAAACAGGACGGCGATCACAAAAGAAGGAATATGGCACTGGAGCAGACATCCGTATCCCACAGCCAGATACCACCACTTTTTCCGGTCACCCGCCAGCAGTTCATATAAACCGGCCGCAATCAGAGGCAAGAACATCATTGCCAGCAATTCTCCCAGGTCAGACCGGTTCCACAGAACGGACACCCGATAAAAGGCCGTCAGATACAGAACCGCAAAGAGCAGCGCCGGTTTTTCTTTCTGTCCAAAAAGCCGTTTTGCCGAAAAATATGCAATGATGCCGGTTCCCAGATTCACCGCAAACAAAAGAGATTTATAGCTGGTAAGCAGAGATACGCCCGCCATCCGAAGAAATACCGCCGGATACAGAAACAGGCTGGGAAGCAGCCCGCCCGCTCTGCCGTAACCATTCATCCCATAAGGAAAAACATAGGCTGGAAACTGTCCGCTCTTCAGCGCATCTTTCATTCCTTCGATCCCGAACAGATAAGAAGTCAGATCGGAGCCTTTGAAAAGCTCCGATCTGAACATGGGCATACTGACAAAACAGGCCGCCGTCGCCAAAACCAGCGCCGTCAATAAATGCTTCCTGTCAATCCGGCCGCGGTTCAGGAATAACAGATAATAGAGAACCGCTGACAGCGCCGTCATAAGAACAGCCAGATAAATATAGTCGCAGTTGACAAGCTTCTCTCCCGCAATGTCAAATTCCCGGATCGACACCACGCCGCCCGGAGCCTTGTCCACATGGAATGAAACGCCTCCGCCCTCCTGCTCCAGAGTCATCGGAACCGATATGGATGTGATTTCTTCGCTGACCGGCAGCTCTATGTCCAGCACGGACATCCCCATTGCCTCCGCGGTGACCCGGCTGCCCGGAACAGAAGAAGAATAGAGCACCGTAACGGTATAATTTCCTTTCCCCACCAGACATTTTCCGGAGTTCAGCATTCTGCCCTCCACATTCTCGCCTGCCGTCAGAATCCCCTTTTCTATTCCGCCGTTCCAGTTCTCCCACTTGCTCTGTTCACAGACAAACGTTTTGTTCCCCACATTCTGACATGCTACCCCGGCAATCAGCAAAATGCTGAAAACAACAAATAAAATCCTCTGTTTCATTTTTTCACAATTCCTCCCAAAATATCCGGTATCCCTCAGCCGGGCGATTGTATCTGATACAGCCGGAACGAATACTCATCCAGCCCATATTCTCCCTTTAAAGTCCGGTCCAGTCCCAGCTCCTCCATCCGTTCCTCCGTCAGCTCGTTAAAAACCTGACAGTACCATATGTCACCGGACCCGTTCCAGTCCACATCTTCCCAGTATGCCACCTCATAATCGGGATAATAATATTCCAGCACAAGGCCGATATGTCCGTAATCATAGATCAGCCGGTCTCCAGGCTTTAGCATCCGTTCGATCTCCGACCGGGTCCGGGCGGTCTGTATCCCGTTTTCTCCCTCCCACACACCCCGGTAGCCCAGCCCGCCGGTAAGCAGCAAAAGACCGCACAAAAGCGCCGTCAGCCGCCGAGGCATCTGCGCTATGAATACCGCCAGTCCGAAAGCGGCCAGCCCCGCCGCGGGAATCATATATCTGGGCACAAAAACCGGACGGAACAGAATACCGGCAGTCACCCCTGTCAGGACTGTCAAAAACAATATCCCGTAACCCGCGGCTCCGGCCAGCAGCTCCTCTCTCTGTTCGGTAATCCCCCGCCATAAAAGCCATACAAAACCAAAGGCAAAAACCACCGTAAACAAAAGGGATACCGGCATCGCCTCCGTCTTAAACAGCCAGCCTGCCCACCGGATCGCCGTCCCCAGGGAAGGCTGTTCGATCCAGTAATTCTCCTCCACCTGAACAGCCTGTCCCACAAACACAAAAAGCCAGGGCAGGTAAGCGGCGATGCTGACGGCCAGGCAAAGAAGCCAGCGCCGGACTGCCGTTTTCCGCACCGCCCGATCAAAAAGAAAGGCCAGAAGCAGAAATCCATAGATCCAGGCCACCGATACCAACGCATAATAATGGGTATACGCGGCGGCGGTGCCAAAGGCCCAAAATCCGATCCACCGCCAAAATAAGCCCCGTTCTCTCCGATGCTTCCGGAGTGAATAAGCCAGCAGACCGCAGGCCGTTACGAAACACATCGCCTGAGGATACATGCGCGGTTCCACGCCATGGCGGATCAACTGAGGCATCAGCCCCACCGCAGCGATATAAATTGCCGCAGTTTTTTTTCCGAATTCAGGACCGATCAGCCAGATCCCCTGCAGCATCGTCAAACATATAAAGGCAGCCGATATCCCTTTCACCACCGGTACCGAATACCCGAACAGGGTACAGATCAGCTTCACAATCATATAATACAGCGGCGGATGCACGTCGGAAATCAACAGCTTCCACGCTTCCGGCCAGGGTTTTTGAACCAGCAGCATCGTGTATGCCTCATCCGCCCACAGAGAATCATTGAAACACAGTCCGGCATACGCCGCCCCAAGACCGAGCGTCAGTCCCCACAGCAGAACCTTATTCTCTTTTTCATCAAACTTTCTCCGAACTGTCCTGTTTCTCATAGTTCCTTTCTTTCCGCAACAGAGTTCTGCCGCGGTCCTCCGTTATGTTATCCGTTTTATTCCAGTATGGCAATGCTAAGGTCCGAGATCTGCATCTGCATATTCTCTGTCTCATAAATCCGGAATTCAAACCCCAGCGCATTTTCATTCAGGGTAAAGGGCAGCTCCACCGTCACGGCCCCCTGTCCTTCCAGCTCTTTCGCCGTGTACTCCTTCACGCCGTACACCTGCTCTCCGCCGCCCCGGCACACATCTATGACACAGCGCTCTTCTCCGGTCATTTCCTGAAAATCATCTTTGAGCCGAATCGTCACTTTTGCCAGATAGGTGCCCGGAAGCAGCTCCGTATACGGCCCGCACACCACATAGCCTTCGCTGCCGCCGGTGTCAAACACCGTCTGCCCCTCTTCAATGCCGCTCATATGTTCCAGTGCGGCCGACTCCACAAAATCCGTATACCGATCCTCCGGTATGCGGAAAATCCGGATTCCGCCTCCCGTATACCCAAGACGGGAAATCTCCATGGCATATCTGACATTGGCCGCCAGCCCGCCAAGGGCCGTACGGCTGTCCTCTTTGCGGACCGTACCGTATTCCTTCATCAGCTCAAATTCATCAAATATACGGTCATAAATCTCAATTTCCTCCCCGTATTTATCAGGAGAAGAAAAATATCTGCCCCAAACATTGCTGTTCATCACCAGATAGTTCCGATTGCGGTACTCTCCTTTCACCATCAGTTTTCCGTCCCGGATCACAAACTGATCGAACAGGGCGACTCCCTCGGTGTCCAGAGAATCCACCCCGTCGGACACCGCGTTCTCCCTGGTGATCTGATGTTCCTGACAGTAGCGCACCGCCACCTGCTGGCTGTCGTCAAGCACCTGACTGAACAATTCCACGGCCATCAGCGCCGTCATTCCCAGAAACACCACCGCCGTAAAGACCGCCGTTAAGACAGACGCCGCTTTCTGAGGCCACCCGCCTGCCAGCCATTTCCGGCACAGCATCGCCGCCTCCAGAACGCCCACGGAACCGATCATAATAAAAACCGCAAAAATGGGAATTCCCCACCGTGTCCAGTAAAAATTCAGGCAACTTAAACAGACCCAGTATATCAGAAGAAATCCGATTCCCGCCGCGGACTGACGTTTCCGTTCCTTTATCAGAACCGCCGCGCCCAGAATCAGAAATACCATAAATTCCCTCCCGGCATTCTCCAGAAAGGTTCTGACATAATACACAAAATTTTTCCGGAATCCCTGAGGCTCCATGCCCATATGCTCATGGTCCGCCTGCCAGAACAGAAACTCGATGACTGCCTTATATTTGATAAACAGCGCCGGAGAACACAGGAATGTAAACAGCACAAACGCCGCCGCCGCCAAAAGTCCGTGGCCGAAAAATAATTTCCAGCTTTTCTGCCGCAGGCTTTCCATCGTAACCACAAGGGCGATACCCAGACACAGAGCCGCCGCCGAATATTTCACCGTCACGGCCAGCCCCGTGAAAAAACTCATAAGCAGCAGATTTTTCACCGACGCCTGTTCCAGATAACACACGCCGCACAGCACTGCCGCCAGCATTACGCACATCAGCGGAATATCCGCGGAGGCATACTGAGAATGGATCACATATACCGGAAAGACCGCCGCAATCAAAGCGGCCACCACGCCCGCATTCCTCTTGATCTTTTCCATAATCAGAAAAATCAGTACAATTGATACCGTACCGAAAAATATGGATACGTACCGCGACAACAGATACAGCACCGCCGGATTCTGCTCATATACCAGCTCCACTGGCATATGCAGCTTTACCGCCGCATACAGCTTGTATAAAACCAGACTCATGTACATCATCAGATGTCCGGGCCATTGAAAAATTTCCTCCGGCGGCAGGAACGTATGCTCCCTGACCATATACATGGCGCCGTCCACGATCTGCCATTCGTCCGGGTGCAGCAAAAGCGGCAGTCCCCAGCCCCGGCCATAGAGGCGCAGTCCGGCGCCCAGCGCCGTGATCAGAATCAGCGCATAATGCCGCCAGTCCATTTTCTCAAGGATTCTTTCCATATATTTTTTCACGTCATTCCTCTTTTCCTGTCTCCGACAGTTTCACCACGGCCACATGATCGACGACCTGCACGGCATCCGCCGCCGGCCAGCAGCCCATCTCCCTCACCTGCTCGGAGCCGGCCAGTCTCTTATAGGTCTCAAAATCCGTCATGGGGAATTTCCATTCCCAGTCGTCCGGCACCGGCCACTGGGGCTGGGAGGAGAAATCCACGGGAGGAATCTCCTCTTCCGGACGCTCCCGGTAGTAGGACAGCTCCAGTCCCACGATCTCCGATAAAAACAGCGTCGAATAGGTATTCCCGGCGCTGAACAGATCTCTGTGAACATATTTCAGCAGGCCCAGCTCCCGCAGTCCGGCAGCTCCCTCATATTCCTCTTTGTTAAACCAGTCTGTCTCTCCCACTACCATAACGGAGGTAATCTCTCCGTGGTCCAGCAGATGAATCCGGAAAGCGATCTCCACGCCGATTCCGTAGGACCTCTCATAGCAGCGGTGAACATACTGGTAAAACAGATTGGCCGTAATGCCGTTGTGTACAATAATCACGGCCAGAAACAATGCTGCCATACTGCTGAGTCCGGGCTTTACCCACCGTTCCAGCAAGACGGCCGTCAGAATATAGAGCAGACAGATACTCTGCTCCATCCGGGTGCTGTACTGGGTTCCCGGAGAGGCAAAAAACCAGATAAAGGCCGCGAAGGGAATCGCCGCCGCACTGAGCAGAAAGAGGGCACACCGGCCTTTTCCGGCAAACAGACGGCTTTTTATCATGGACGTCACAACCGTAACACCGAAGAGCAGAAGAAACATCATATTCAGCAGCGTATAAACCGTCAGCCCTCTCTGCATAAAATTCCATACGGCAAATACGGAAAAAAATGCCTTCGCCGTTTCCAGAACCGCCTGCACAAACGTAGCCGGACTGACATGCCCCACCGCCGCAATTCCCAGATAAGGAGAGGGCCGGATCCCCTGAACAGAGAGAAGCAGCTTCCAGATTACATAATATGCCGCCACCCCCGCTCCGTATATCAAAATCTGATTTCTGATCCAGAGCAGATATTCCTTCCAGGGGTAACGATTCTCCAAAAGCTCTGCCATAAAATAACACAGCGCCAAAACCAGCGCAAAAGAAAGATAAGCCTGGTAAATGCCGCAGCAGAACACAATGCTGAAAAAAGCCGCGGACAGACAGGATTTCCGTTTTTCTCCGATCATGGAACAGCGGACCGCAAAAGCCGCCAGCGCCATGGCCATCATATATCCGTCCGCCGTAAATCCAAAATAAAAGGTCTGGGTCACGGCCGGAAATGCCGCCAGAAAACCACCGGTCAGCACAATCAGCACCGGATTTTTCATGCGGAACAGATCCGCAACCAGTACTGCCGTAATCCCGATCCAGAACAATGCGATCAGTCCGATCACCCAAGGCAGGTCAAAATAAGAGCTGAAACCACAGGCGGCAGAGAGAAACCATCTGCCCAGCTTCGCCATATTCTGGCTGCTGTATACATTATACAGAGAATCATGCCCCGGCAGCGTGTTGGTAAACTTATAGATATGGATCAGCAGACCGATCAGAAAAGCGGAGGCAAACGCCTTCTTCCATTCCTGTTTTATTTTTGTGTGGTAAAACCGAATCAGACCTTCTCCCATTTTTCCTTTCCCGTTCCGCAAAACCGCGGCATATTTTTTATGACATTCACACATTGCTTTCCATTCTAACACAAAATTCCCGGACAGGCCACTATTTCTTATGGAAAAAACAACCGGCCGATATTGCCAATCCTCCGGATTTATATTAAAATAGTTTTTAAATTTTCAAGGAAAGTGAGAATCATGAAATGAGCGATGAACATACCCTTTTTCCCCAAACCCTTTCCGGTCATATCCTGTTATCCACGGATACCTTTGACTGGGATACGTTTAAACTGCAATTTTTTGACAACTGGCAGACAGAAGTGACTGAGGAGCCTGTGGAGGACAACCTGATTTTCCAGCTCGGTGAAATCACGGTCACCCTGTCCCTGATTAAAAAAACCGTGCCCGAAGCCATTGACACGGCGGAGAACAATTATCTCTGGATCAACGCTGCGGAGGCCATCGGCAGCCACAAAGCCCATGTGGCTCTGGGCGTTATCGGTGCTGACAACCCGCTCCAGCGCCACATTCTGTTTACGATGACTGCCGCCAGCATCATGAGCCAGGAAAATGCGATCGGCCTGTATCAGTATCCGGTAACCAGAAAGGCCTCCGATTATATCGAAGCCGCCATGTCGCTGAAACAGGACAATTTTCCCGTTACGATCTGGGTATTTGCCGGTTTTTACAAAGGGAAACTGGGCAAGATCTGCTGTTATACATACGGACTGGAACAGTTTGGCAGGGAGGAAGTGGAGATTCTGGACAGCGATGCGGACATGGTGATGATCTATCAGTTTATCTATCAGATCATCGGCTACCTGATCGCCCAGAACGGAACGCTGAACGACGGAGAGGCGATCGGATTCTCCAAGGAACATTCTTATGACGTAACCCGGTCCCCGGGCGCCGCGCTGGAAGGAACAACTGTCAAAATCAGTTTTTAACATACTCCGTATAAAACCGGGGGGAACGGATATCCGCTCCCTCCGGTTTTATGTTATGTATCACTTTGCCGCCGGCAGCACCCTTCGCAATGCACCCGGACAGCAGCGGTTTTATTCCACCACTGCCACGCCCAGCGGCTTTTTCTTTACGTCGTCTATAAAGGAAATCTCCTGACGGATCTCCTCCAGCCTGCTCTTTCCCGTCTGCTCTACCAGCAGAATCTCGTCAGCCTGTCTGAACTGGGGAAGCGCGTCAAGATTTTTCAGAGGATTCGCCAAAATCATATATTTCACGGAACTGTCTTTTCTTCCCAGATATTCCGTCAGCTCCCGCAGATGGCTTTCCTCCGCCATACCTGTCACCAGAACCGTTTTTCCTTTCAGTTCTCCGGCCAGATTGGACATCCTGCCGTAGATCACGTCATAGGCTTCTTCTCTGGTATGGAAAATATGTCCGTTTAACCGGTCAACCAGACCGTCGATTCCTTTTCGGGCCTTTTTCACGGGAATAACCGAAAGCAGTCTGAGGCCGTACATATCCTTCAAGGCCCCGGCATCCAGAAGCTTCCCGCTAAACAGATACATCAGGCAGAGAATAAAGCCCGCTGCAAAAACACCTCCTGCCAGA
>Ga0137307_101969_pt1 | contig 15537 bp, 15 predicted proteins | sample NAcewD2O_March_2_FD_97180 | JGI IMG/M metagenome (GOLD analysis project Ga0137307, IMG submission 97180) | Mouse cecal microbial communities from Vienna, Austria - N-Acetylglucosamine amended D2O_March | ecosystem: Host-associated > Mammals > Digestive system > Large intestine > Cecum | place...
GATGATCGTGAACTGGGTCGCCTCGGAACCAGTCCCTGCGGTCGTAGGAATGGCCGCCATAGGAGGCATCGGGACGTCGATCACCTTTCCCATATAATCGGAAATATTTCCCCCGTTCTTTACCAGGGAGCCGATGGCTTTCATGGAATCGATAGGGCTTCCGCCGCCCAGGGCTACCAGGAAGTCACAGCCTTCTTCCAGATACTGCTCCACTCCGGCCTGGATCATGGTGTCCGTCGGCTCCCCTGTGATCCCGGAATAAATAGTATAGCCGATCCCCTGATTTTTCAGGGCTGCCTCCACTTTTGCACAGTTGCCCAGCTGGATCATCATTGCATCCGTAACAAGCATGGCCTTTTTTCCCATCTGCGCCAGCGCCTGCTCCGCCATGTCAAGGGCGCCTGCCCCGGTGATGATCTGGCCCGGTACGATAAATTCTCTTGCCATAATCTTTTTCTCCTGTCTTTTTGTAACCAATTTGCGCAGCAAATTGATTGCCTTCTGAATGCAACCACTTGCGCAGCAAGTGATTGTTTGCCCGCCATCTGCGAAGCAGATTCTAAATGCGGGCAATACCCGTGTCATTTTTTCATACGATGCTTTACACTACCCTTTTAATGCTGCGTCGGTCTGCGGGGCGGAAAGGCATCTGCAGCACAGATGGCCTGTCTCCGCGCGCTGACGGCTTTTTGATCACTTTGAATCTTTGCAGTTCATCGGCCGGACGCCTTGCGGCAAGGTCCACGGCACCGTGAACAGCAGCCACTCTTTCTTACAGCTCGGCCTCATGCAGCCAGGTATACCGCTCATCCTCACAGCGATCTGTCTGCAGCCACGGGTTCCCGTCCAGGTGGCGGATCATCCAGCAGGTATACATCTGGAATCCCGGCGCCGCCGCCTGGGGATGTAATTCCCCGCCTGGTATCGCAGAAAAACTGTTGTCCACGCTCTTATACACCTGGTCCCCTATAAAGCTGGCTCCAAAGCCTTCCGGCCGGTCGAATTTGAAAAAGTAAGTCTCCGGCTGGGGATGTCTGTGGGGCAGGTAGCCGGACCAGTTGCCCCTGTCATTGAGCACCTCGCCCAATACCATGTTGGATTCTGGGCAGATGTCGTGGTCGAAGATCGTATTGACCCGGCGGTTTGCCACATTTCCAAATTTTCCGGCACAAGAATATCCCCAGGGAGCATCCTCCGGCGCATGAAGCCTGCTTTCAAAGCTTCCTTCATTGTGTGTGCACTGCACCAGGATCTCCGTTTCTTCTCCGGCTGTCACTTCAGCCTCTACACCACGGCACACATGGAGAGCCCAGGGACCTTCCGTGAATACATCTTTTCTGCTGACTGTCTCCTTTTTCCCTTCCCAGGCAAAGGTGACCGCCCCCGACAGAAGAAGGACCGCCGTCTCTTCCCCTGTCCTGTAAAATGTCCTTACCTCCCCGGCCCGCATATGATAAACGCGGATATCCATCATCATTTCCTGATACTCATTGTCATATGTAGTGAGGATCATCTCACCGCTGTCATCAAATTTTGGATAACCAAATACCTTGCTCATGGCAAGCACCTCCCTTGTTATGTCAATACGCTCTCGCACCGTCCCGGCCTTCCTTTACACCCTTCCAGGCTTCCCGGACAGATTCCTTCTCCGAGACATCCGCCAGACCTACGTTCCACCAGGACTCATATCCGTCCGTCATGGTCTTGGGAATGACTTTCAGGTCAAACAGACAAGCGATTTCCTGCTTCTTCGCATCCTCCAGAGCCGCTTCCAGCTCTGCGATGGTCCGGCAGGTATAAGTTTTCAGTCCGTAGCCTTCCCCAATCTTCGCATAGTCCACCGGAATCAGATCCCCGCAGGGCTTCTGTCCGTCCGTGTAGCGGAACTCTGTGGCAAGACTTCCGATCCCGTGGTTCATTTCCAAGTTGTTGATACATCCGAACCCGCAGTTATCAAATACCAGGATATTGACTTTCTTTCTCTCCTGCATGATGGTCATGATCTCGCTGTGGAGCATCTGGAAACTGGAATCCCCCACGACGCAGTAGACTTCACTGTCCGGCTCCGCCATCTTCACGCCCAGGGTCGCCGCCACCTCGTAACCCATACAGGAATACCCGTACTCCGCATGATATCCGCCCCGCTTGTCTGTGGTCCACATCCGCTGCATACAGCTGGGAAGGGAACCGCCTGCCGTGATGATCACCGCGTCCTCATCAATCACCCTGCGGATCGCTGCAAGCGCCGCCGTCTGGGTGATCTTTCCGCTCGTCAGCTTTACAAATTCCGGGATCGTCCTGGGATCTCTCGCCTTGATGTTGGGTTCAAAATCCTCTCCCGTATATTCTGTGCTGCCCAAACGCTTCATCTCATCATCCCATGCCCGTTTTGCCTCCTCGATCTCGCCCGCATAGGAAGAAACATAGCCTTTTGCCCGGAGCTTTTCGGACAGCGCTTCCACTGTCGCCTTTGCATCTCCCACCGCCTTCACCGCGTCCATCTTATAAGCATGGTATCTACAGTTGTTGATAGTGACGAACTTCACATCCTGATTTTGATACAGCCATTTGGAGCTGGTCGTAAAGTCGGACAATCTGCTTCCGATGGCGATCACTGCGTCCGCATCCTTTGCGATCACATTTGCCGCATAGGTCCCGGTCACGCCGATGCCGCCTAGACAGTACGGATGGCTGGACTTACATGCGCTCTTTCCTCCCTGGGTCTCGCCGAAGGGGATCTTAAATTCTTCGCAGAACCGCTCCACCGCCTCGCCGGCTTTCGAAAAACGCACGCCACCGCCGACGATCACCAGCGGCTTCTTCGCGTTTTCAATGACGGACAGGATATCTTCCAGCTCTTCCTCCACCGCAATGGGTCTTGTGATCCGGTGCACCCGTTTCTGGAAGAAATATTCCGGGAAATCGTAGGACTCTCCCTCTACATCCTGGCAGAGCCCAATGCAGCACGCTCCGGTCTCCGCCGGGTCTGTCAGTACCCGCATGGCGTTGATCAGCGCCGTCATGACCATTTCCGGCCTTGTGATCCGGTCCCAGTACTTGCAGACCGGCCGGAACGCGTCGTTTGTCGTCACTGCCAGGCTGCTGCTCTGCTCCAGCTGCTGGAGCACCGGATCCGGCTGGCGGGATGCAAAGGTGTCCGCCGGAAATACCAGAAGCGGGATGTTGTTTACGGTTGCGGTGGCACAGGCCGTCACCATGTTGGCGGCGCCCGGTCCTACCGAGGAGGCACAGGGGATGATCCGCCTGCGGCCGCTCTGCTTTGAAAATGCAATAGCTGCGTGGCACATGCCCTGTTCGTTTCTTCCCTGGAATACTTTTAGGCTTCCCGGATCGGTGTCCAGCGCCTCCCCCAGGCCCACGGCGATCCCATGGCCGAAGATCGTAAAAAATCCTTCCACAAATTTTGTCTCTTCGCCGTCCATGGACACATACTGGTTATCCAGAAATTTTACGATAGCCTGTGCTGTTGTCAATCTGATCGTATTTGTCATGATCTTCTAATCTCCTTTTCTATTTAATTCCCGCGAAGCAACGAGCCATGCAACTCGCTTCGTGATCTTTGACTACACGCGTGCGATCATCTCGCCAAACTTTTCCTTTTCTTCTTTTATAAACGCATGGACTTCTTCCGGACCAGGCAGGGAATCGGAACAGTTGTTGCTCCGTACCATCATGGACGCCTCCGCGGAGCCAAACTCCAGGCAGTCAATGATCTCCCAGCCCTGGTACAGGCCGTACAGGAACCCGGAGCCGTATCCGTCGCCGCCTCCGAAGCCTTTTCTCGCTTCCACCGGGAAGGGCTTGATGCTGAAACTCTGGCCGTCGCAGGTGTAGGCTGTGGAACCCTTCATCCCGTGCTTGATCACCACGATCTTCGCGCGATAGCCCTGCCAGAGCGCCGCGCTCTCCTCATCCGTCATGCCCGGCCGGATCAGTTTTTCCGTCAGGTCAAATTCCTCCCGGGAGCCCATGATGATATCCGCCTCTTTTGCCACGATGGAGTAGTAGATCGAGATCTCGTCGCTGTTCTTCCAGTTGTATTCCCTGTAGTCAATATCAAAAATAATCTTCGTATCATTTTTCTTCGCCAGCATCACTGCCTTGATGGCCGCCTCCCGGGAGGGGCTTTCCGCCAGTGCCGTGCCGGAGATCAGGATTGCCTTGGCGCTCTTGATGTACTCCTCGTCGATATCGTCCACATGGAGCTGCAGATCCGCAATGCAGTTGCGGTACATCAGGATACTGCTTTCCTTGGGGGAGAGCATTTCCGTGAAGGTGAGCCCCAGTTTTTCCCCGCCGGTGCAGCGGGTGATATGGGAGGTGTCGATCCCCTGCTCCTCAAAATACTCTGTCACAAAGTCTCCAAACTGGTCGTCTGATACCTTGCCCAGAAATCCGGCCTTCATCCCGTGCCGGGTAACGCCTACCGCAATATTCGCCGGCGACCCGCCTACGAACTTTTCAAACGTATGGACCTTTTTCAGAGGCTTGAACTCCTCCTTTACCTGGTCGTTGTATGCCGGGTTGAAGTCAATAGCTACCCTTCCGAGCAATACCAGATCCAGCGGCCTGGCCGGATCAAATTCAACATAGTTCATTCTTCTCATCCACCCTTTCCTTTCGTGCGTGCTTATCTGTTTGCGTGCATTTTTGCGTGTATATGATTCTATTTGAATATTAGCACTCCTATTCATATTTTACAAGCTTTTTCCACTATTTTTCTTAAATCCCACATTATGCACAATTTCTTATAATTCTTTTTGTGTAAACCTTACAACCAGCCTGATAAATTGCACGCTCATAAAGCACGCATCAAAAAAACAACAGCCGGCATTGTCTGTCAGCTGCTGTTTTTCATGCAGGATTCATTTCTTGTCTGTCCTTCACAAATTATATTTTGTTTTAATATTGATATCCGTATATCGGTATTCCTGTTCCGGCATCCGTTTCCTCTGCAGGATATCCGCTAGGATGATCAGCGGCTCATACCCCTGGACATATCCATTCTGGTCGATCAGAAAATCTGCCACATCCGCTTCCAAAAGGCACTTGTTCTTCGGCGTCAGGTCATAGATGATCGTGCTTGGCCGGCGCTCAGGTTTCAGCTTTGCAAATGCATTTCTGATCCCCGCCTGCCCTCCGGATACCACAAAAAGTCCGTCTATCCCGGGCACATTCCGCATCGTATTCTCAATGATCCGCTCCACCTCATCTGTATCGTCGAAGCTCCCCTGAACCCCTACGAGTTCCAGGCCGGGATACGCTTTTTTCACCTCCTCCAAAAAGCCGTCTACCCGGTTGTTGTTGACATTATTGCTGAAAAATCCGGTGATCACAAGGATCCTTCCTGTCCCTCCGGTCAGCATCCCCATAAGACCCGCAGCGGTGCGCCCGCTTTTGCGGTTGTCCATTCCCACAAAGCAGACTCGCTTCGCGCCCGCAAGATCGGAATTGAAGGTTACAATGGCGATCTGCTCCGATTCTGCCAGCTGGTCCACCCGGTTTCGGATCCGCGGGCTGTCTACGGGCATCAGCGCCAGTCCCTGGATTCCTTCCTCCGCCAGCTCGTCAATCATGCAGAGCTGTTCCTCCTCGTCTACCGACAGCCCTTCTTTGATCAACAGCTCGATCCCCCGTTCCTCCAGCTCCTCCTTTGCCTGCCGGATGCCTCGGTTGATTTCCAGCATGAAGGAGGATTTTGCCAATTGGGTCACCACTCCGATCCTGATTTTTCCCCGCGCCCTTTTTTTGCGCTCCTTTGAGGTGTAGCCCATCTCGTTCGCTATTTTCCGTATATTCTCCGCGACTTCCGGGTTGATCCGCCCCCGGTTGTTCAGCGCCCGGTCCACCGTCCCCCGTGAGACCCCCGCGCGCTCCGCGATCTGCTGTATTGTTACCGCCATGGTCCATGCCCCTCCTTTCTTTTCCTGTTCCGAATGGTTCTTTGTGCTCTATGCCACAGACTTCTGGCATGCCTACGCAATTTATCTTTGAATGCGGCTGCTATACCGAATACTTACTATAATACTACCACAAATACAAAAGGCACGCAATGGACCGCGTGCCTTTTTCAGAGCCATTCTGCCGTATTTTGTTACTGTTCACACCCTTTGGGTGTGAACAGTAACAGTATCCAACCCATTTTTAGTCGCCTTCGGCGAGGGGCTGGATGCACGCAACTGCTATTTTACTGGCCGGATGCCTTGCAGCAGGGTGCAAGTCACCGTGAATAGTAACCCCAAAATTGCCCTGCAATAATCTATTTTATCTTGTGTTTCTCCGGACAAGTATGCTAGCGCGAGAGTCAAAAAGTATCAGGTCACGGAGATAGAAAAAGGAATCTACTATGTGAATGGAGATCTCATCCCCATCCAGGTCCAGGTCACGTAAAACACCCCCTCTCTGTCATCACAGATGAGCTTGAAACAGATACAGATGAGATCCTTTCCCTCTATGACATCATTTCCAAAAAACCGGATAAAACAACCGACGAGATCTATCAGATGGTTGCCGATTAAAAATAGAATGGGGTATGCCCGCCGCAGGACATACCCCGTTTCTTTTTCTGCCTGCTTCACAGCAGTCTCCGGTGGATTTTAAAAAGTCCCTTTTTCTTCCCGAAGCTTTTCGTTGGCTCCTTCCACGTTCATCCAGGACAGCACCAGCATGATCACCACATTGATGATCAGCGGAATCCACAGGTACATGATATGCAGCATATTGATGCAGGATTCCGGCTGTACCGCCAGGGTGCCGTCAAATCTGCTGAGCTCCAGCAGCCAGCCTGCTGCCGCCGTTCCCAGGCCGCCGCCCAGCTTTACGCCGAGGGAGGTGCAGGAGTACATGGTTCCGTCCACTCTTTTTCCTTTCGTTAAAAAGGTATACTCTGAGCAGGATGCGATTACCGCGTTCATGTCCCCCTGCCAGGGCCCCTGTCCCAGCGCAGCCAGCGCGGTAAATGCCAGCATCAGCGGGACGCTCCCGATATACCCGGCTACAACTACAAGCGCCCGGCCTGCGACTGCGATCATATAGCCCCTCAGGTTCAGCTTGTACATCCCTTTCCACCTGCCCACAAGCGCGGGTGTGAAAATCAGCGCGATGATCAGCGGGATATTGGCCGCCCAGGAAAACACACCGTAGAGGTTTTCATTTTTCAGCACATAGGTCATATAATAGATTCCGGAATTGATCATCGCCGCGTATAACTGCTGCAGGATATAGACGCCGCAGATCATCAGATAGTATTTGTTGGAAACCAGGAGCCGGAACGCCTCTCCCAGCCCGTACTTCTCTTCCTCGCTCTGTTTCTCCTCCCACTCGTTGAGTTCCTCCTCGGGAAGCTCTTTCACAGAAAATACCGACACCGTATTGACGATCAGGCCGAGCACCGCATAGACAATGGCAACTGTCCGCCAAGCCGCCGCGCCGCCGCCGCATTTCGCTACAAAGCCGATGGTGACAGACTGGATCAGCAGGCTGGTAGCAAATGCGAAAATGAATCTATAGGAACCCATCTGAACCCGCTCCTTGCTGTTTTTCGTCACCAGTGACGTCAGTGCGGAATAGGCGATGTTATTTGCCGTGTAAAATACGCCGTTTAACAGGGTATAGGCAATGAAAAACCAGGCGTACTGCGCTGTGTCCCCCCAGCCCGTGGGAACCGCGAAGATCGCCGCCAGAGTAACGGCACAGCCGATGTAGCCATACAGCATCCAGGGCCGTGCCTTCCCCAGCCTGCTGTGGGTCTTGTCAATCATGGAGCCGAAGAAAATATCCGTAAATCCGTCAAATAATTTGGAAACCGCGATCAAAGTTCCTACGATCCCCGCCGATAGGCCGATCGTATTGGTCAGATAAATCATGACAAATGAGGACAAAAACGCATAGACCACATTGCCTGCAATATCTCCGGAACCATAACCAATCTTATTGTACCATTTCAAATATGTTTTTTCCTGCATGTGTACTCTCCTTTTTTGTAATCGGGTGCCGCGCAGCGAGTGCACGACACCGTGTGACCAGTAACGTGTCCGCCCCTTCCCTGCTGTTTCAACTTGTTTACGGTTCCTTCACATACGGCACCAGGCTGAACTGGAACCGGAACCTTGTCTCATCAAACCGGTATTTTTCCATGACCTCCGGGCCGCAGCTATTGGAACCGATCCCGTTTAACGCATAATCCAGGCACAATACGGTACTGCCCGACCTTTCCAGTTCAAAATTATGGGCCTTTTTTTCCAATTCTTCCTGCGTATAGACGGACGCGTTGAAGGAAAATCTGCAGTCCGGGGCCGAAATCGCAGCAAACCCGGCCTGGTTTCCGCTGACCTCCACATAATCGCAGTCAAAATGGCTCCCGTTTTCCTGGGGACGGATGTAGTCCTCATGCAGCTCTGCCACGTTTGCAGTATATCGGCCGTGGCTGGCTGCCCAGTGCTTATCGCAGTAGCTTTCCATGGGGCCGTATCCATAATATGAAACGGTGTCCATCCGCTCCGGCAGGAAGAGCCGCAGACCAAATCTGGGCAGCACCGGAAATTCTCCATTTTTTGCTGCGTCCATCGACCCGTGGATACCGCCGTTTTTGTCCACGGTCCAGAACCCCTTGATATCCAGAATACGCTGGACAGTGGGCGCTGAAACAGACATGGCAGTCAGGATTACAACCTCGTTCTCGGACTGTCCGGCAACCGTGGCATATGCTCTGGCAAACGCTTCGTGGTAATGCGCTTTTTTCCACTCCTCCTTGATATACATGTCGTTGTCTGTGGGCGCCCTCCAGATATTGAGCTCCATCGGCCTGTCCAGATATTCCGTTCCCCTGTAAATGATACTCTCAAAGAGACCGTTCCTCTTATTATATGTATAGACAAATTCCTCTCCCCGGATGATGACTCTGCAGTCCGTCTCCGCCACCTCCAGACCGCAGCCGGCGGTTTCCCCGTTGAACAGACACCTGAGCGCGTCCTGGTTTCTTCCGTCCACGTTTTCCAGAAGGATTTCATCAAATCCCAGCAGATGGCCTGCCGGAACCAGGGGCGATCCGCCGCGGAGCAGGTAGAGGATTTTCAGATACGCCCTCCCCGCCTCGGGGACGGATACATCCAGCACAACCGATGCCTCGCCGTGGGGTGGCACGGAACATGCGGGAATGCTGCCCGATTCCACACAAACGCCGTCGCAGGCCACCTCATAACGGATGTCCGCGTAATCTTTCAAATCCGTGAAATCCAGGTAGTTGTGCAGCTTCAATTCCCCGTTCCGAGCATCATAGGAAACCACCCTCGCCGGACGGTGTATGTTTTTATATTCCAGCAGCCCGGTGTGAGGAGTGCGGTTCGGATACACCAGCCCGTCCATGCAGAAATTTCCGTCGTGGATCTTCTCTCCGTGATCTCCGCCGTAGAGATATCTTTCGCCGTAACCGTCTCCGGCATACACCGCGTGGTCGCACCACTCCCACACGAAACCGCCGCACATCCGGTCATTGCTGTGGATGATCTGGAAATAATCCTCCAGATCTCCGGGGCCGTTTCCCATGGAATGGGCATATTCCACCAGCAAAAACGGTTTACTCCCGTCTTTTTTAAAGTACTCCTCAATTTCCTCGAAGGCAGGATACATTCTGCTGTACAAGTCAAGATTTGAGTAGTCATAAGTCACATCATAGTTTCGGTATCTCGCACTTTCATACTGGGTGATCCTGTCCGGGTCAAATTTCTTCGTCCACCGGAGGGCCTTTTCAAAATTACACCCGTAGGCGCTCTCATTTCCCATGGACCACATCAGGATACTGGGGCGGTTCTTGTCCCGCTGAACCATAAGCCGCACCCGGTCCAGAATGGAGTCTTCCCAGGCCGGATCGTCCGCGATCCTCCGATTCCACCCCTTGAAGCGGTTGTAATCCGTATCCTCTTTGTAATAGATCATATTGGGGCCGTGGGCTTCCACGTCTGCTTCATTCATAACCATGAAGCCGTACAGATCGCACAGCTCATAAAAATAAGGCGCGTTTGGATAATGACTGGAGCGGATGGCATTGAAGTTGTGCTGCCTCATCATCGTAAGGTCTTTCATCACCTGTTCCGGACTGATGGCAAAGCCGGTCTTCGGATCGGAATCATGGCGGTTCACACCATGGAATTTGACCTTCTGCCCGTTCAGGTATATGACCTGATCCTGAATCCGGATGGTTCGAAACCCCACATGATCCGTGATCACTTCCTGTCCCGTCTCAATGACAAGCGTATATAAAACCGGGTGTTCCGCACTCCACAGCTCCGGTTCTGAAACTTCCAGAGAAATGCTGCCGGATTCGGCTTCACCGGACGCCGCAATCCGATTTTGGGGATCATAGATCGTCACCTTCGCAGCCGCCGGTTTTCCGATATAAGAAATATGTAAGCGGATCTCCGCCCTGTTTCCGCGAAGCCGCGGGCCAGATTCTTTTTCCCCATCCACAGCCGTTTCCACCCGGTAATCACCGATGCAGTGTTCCGGACGTTTCAGCAGATACACGTCCCGGAAAATCCCGCTCATACGGAATTTGTCCTGATCCTCCAGATAGCTGCCGTCACACCATTTCAAGACCAGCACCGCAATGGTGTTTTCCCCTTCTTTCAGGGCAGATGTGACATCAAATTCACTGGTCGCATGGGACACCTGGCTGTACCCGATCCATGTGCCGTTCAGCCACAGGTAAAAACAGGAATCCACCCCTTCAAAATTGAGATACGCCTTCGGCGCCTGCCCGTTCTTTACATAGTCAAACGTATGCACATATGCGCCGCACGGGTTATCCTGGGGAACAAAGGGCGGGTCAAAGGGAAACGGATAACGGATATTGGTGTACTGGTGGGAGTCATACCCGGCCATCTGCCACACGCCGGGGACGCTGATCTCCCCAAAATCAGACGTATCATAGCCCGGCTCGTAAAACGGCTCCTGTACGTCATAGATGCTCTGAAAGAATCTGAACTTCCAGTTCCCGTTCAGGAACTGGATACGGTCGGATTCCTCCCTGTGTTCCGCCAGATGATCCATCCGCTTCGATGCCGGGATGTAATATGCCCTGGCCGGCATAGTCCCCTCATGCAAAATGCTGAGGTCTTCATAATACCTTGGTACGATCATGTTTGCAGCCTCCTGTTCTGAATTGCGTTTAAACATACACTTTTTTGTTCTCTCTCCTGCTGCCCCGAACGAGGCAGATTTCCTTTTTCTCTTTATTTTCTGGATTTATTATATGAATTTTCCATTTCAAAATCCATAAACTCAATTAGACAAAACATGCACAAAATGATACAATAGATGTAATTCATAAAACAGGAGGCCTCACATGTATCTGAACTCGGGATATTTAAACAATACGCATCTGGATTTTAAAGACAAGAGCCGGCCGCTGATCGTCGGAAGCTGCGGGACTTACCGCCTTTCCACCCATCCCAGGCTGCCCACCTACCGCCCCCGGGGACGGCTGGATTTTCAGCTCCTCTATGTCTTTGCCGGAGCCGTGCATTTCCATTTTGACCATGCAGAAAATGAAACCGTTGTGACTGCCGGGAACATGGTGATCTACCGGCCGAAAGAATTTCAGAAATATGAATATTATGCGGCTGACCGAACTCAGGTGTACTGGGTTCATTTCACCGGAAGCAACGTGACCAACATCCTGAGAAGCTACGGCATCCGGGATGACATGCGGGTATTCTATGCCGGGACATCCCTGGAATATGAACGGATCTTCAAACGGATGATCTCTGAGCTCCAGCACTGCCGGGCCGACTATGAAGAAATGCTGACGCTCCTGCTCCGCCACCTCCTGATCCTGATCCACAGGCAGGTGTCAAAGCAGCGCGTCCTGAAAAATGAATATCTGGAATACGAGATGGACCTGGCGGCCCAATATTTCAACGACCACTACAATTCCGGCATCAGCATCCAGGAATATGCCAGATCCCGGGGGATGAGCATAAGCTGGTTCATCCGGAATTTTAAAGGATACACCGGAGTCACGCCCATGCAGTATATCCTATCCATCCGCATCACAAACGCGCAGGTTCTGCTGGAGTCCACCACCTATACGGTGACGGAGATCGGGCGTATCGTAGGATATGAAAATCCGCTGTATTTCAGCAGGATCTTCCATAAGCAGAAGGGGTTCTCACCTTCGGAGTATCGAAAAAACAGCTCCTAACTGTCATTTACAATGAGCATTCTCACAGATCCGGATACAAAGAGTTCCCGTGAGCGCTCACAATATGGAGGTGTCAAATGGTTCCTTATGGACAGCACATATTCAATTACAGAAATCGCCTGGCAAAGCGGTTTAAGGAAAATCAGCGGAATCAGGCAGAAGGCTGTCCATAAGAGCAAAATTACATTTGCCGCTTGTTCCTGGCGCCGCAGGATAGTTATTCCAGATCCTTCCTGCTCCCCACCGGCAAAAATGGCAAGAATCCAAAAAAGGAAACCGGTGCTGATGGCAAAATGCCAGCAGGAAAGGGTGGGAGTCGATACCTGGTGGTGGTTTGACATGCTGGGAGATCACAATGACGATTATGTATATCTTCCGTTCCTGAACGGCCCTGGCGGAACCCACAATGTAACGGGGTGATCCGAGGGGAAGGAAAACCTCCGGGAAGATGCACGCTGTATATATTATTTTGAGACAATTCTTTACATTTTCCGGTAAATGCTTGCCGATACTCCCGTTTCTTGCTTGAACAGCTTGTTAAAAACGCACAGATTAGAAAACCCGCACTGATAAGCAATATCGGTGATGGATATATTGGTAGTCAGCAGCAGCCACTTCGCCTGTTCCAACCGGGAACTCTTTACATAATCCTGAAATGTGATCCCCATATGCTTTTTAAAATATTTAGAAAAATAAGAAGGATTGAAATTGCATAGCTTTGCGCATTCATCCAATGTGATCTTTGATTCAAAGTTGTCTGCGATATAGGTGATCACCTTCTGAAAGACCATGGATTCCGTTGTGTTTTCTAAAAGCGGTGTCGCCCTCTTAGGCAAAGAACGGATCGCAGTCAGCATCAAAAGGTTCGCAAACGTTGCAATAGCAAACTCCCAGGCATTTTCCTGATTTTCGTACTCCTCATGCATATTATAAATAAGAGTTTTGATCTTGGAATAGGCAGAGGGAGTCCAATAGCGGCTTAAGGTCTGGAGATTGGAGAACTCCTGCTGGTAAAGCTGGATACTTGTGGTGCCGAATGACAGTGTGTTTGTAAAAGCCCCCATCCCCAGGACAACCACAAAGCGCTCACATTCCTGGGATGGCTGAGGGAATGTGGCATGACAAATATAGGAGAGGTTAAAATGAGAAATATTATATTAGTATGCGCAGCAGGAATGTCTACGGGAATGTTGGTAAAGAAAATACGGGAGGCCGCTGCTTCCGAGAACTATGAGGCTGAGATCAATGCTTATCCCATCGCAGAGGTGGGAGCTATGGGAAAAGAAGCGGATATTATTCTCCTTGGCCCACAGGTACGGTATAATTTAAATAATGTAAAGGCTCAATTTCCGGATAAGCCGGTAGAGGCAATTGATCCCGCACTTTACGGCATGCTGGACGGCAAAGGCGTGATCGCAAAGGTAAAGAAAAAGCTGGGAGATTAGAGACATTTTGGAAAAGCCGCAAAAAGGAGGCGAAAGAATATGGAAGATATGGAAAGGTGTATCATGGAACTGGTAGTCAACGGAGGAAATGTGCGGAGTATGGCGATAGAAGCTCTGCGGGCAGCCGGAGACGGAAGGTTTGATGAAGCTCACGAAAAGATGAAGGAAGCGGAAGAGACGATCACACAGGCACATAATATGCAGACATCACTCATCCAAAAAGAACTGAACGGTGAAAAGATAGAGGGAGGGCTTTTAATGATCCACGCCCAGGATCATTTAATGAATGCAATGACCGTGATGGATCTGGCACGAGAGATGATCGAAATATTGCAAAAGCGTTAGCATAGTATGAAAAACAGGCTAATTTTTTTGGATATTGACGGTACTTTAACAGAAGCAGGATGCAGTGTCCCTCCATCCTCGGCTCTTCGGGCGATTCAACGTGCAAGGGAAAAGGGAAATCTGGTTTTTTTATGCACAGGAAGAAATTATGCCATGCTGAAGCCTATGCTGCGTTATCCCTTTGATGGATTTGTGGGAAGCGCGGGAGCCTATGTGGTGTGCGGGCGTGAGATCATCTGCGACCGGCCGATGCGGACAGAGCAAAAGGACCGGGCAATACGATCATTAGAAGAAAAAGGCGTTTTTTATACGATGGAATGCAAGGAAGCCTCTTACACAGACGGCGGATTTAAAAAATTCCTGCGGCAGCATCTCACAGTTGGAGCAAATAGTGAGATGCTGCGCTGGAGACAGGATAATGAAAAAAAATATCATATTTTCCCACTTTCAGAATATAAAGGAGAACCTGTTTATAAGATCTCTGTGGTGAGCATAGTAAGAGAAACCATGATAGAGGTAAAAAGAATTCTGGAGAAGGACTATCTTTTCTGGATCCAGGATTCGGGTGAGGGCGGGATCACAAATGGAGAATTCATGTGGAACGGTACAGATAAAGGGACGGGAATCTTAGAAATATGTAAATTTTTGCAAGTGCCGCCAGAACATACGGTCGCTTTTGGCGACAGCATGAATGATGTGGAGATGATAAAAACGGCCGGCCTGGGAGTCTGTATGGGAAATGGCAGTATGCATTTGAAAAAAATAGCGGATGATATCTGCGGCACAGTGGAACAGGATGGACTGGCTGCTGCTTTTGAAAAATACGGATTAGTTTAGCGTCTGTCATGAAAGATTGTATCATGATTAGGATTGGCGAGGAGGAAAAACGATGGTCCAGTTTACATTACGGTAAATGATGAGATAGGATTACATGCAAGGCCGGCAGGGATGCTGACGAAGGAAGCAGCGAAATGTACCAGCAAGGTGACGATCCGAAAGGGGATCATGGAGAAAGTAAATGACAAATAAGCGTGTAAAAGTAGAGGACACAGAGGCAGAGATCCGGCGTTACCGCCGGGCATCCGGCTTTTTCCGCACAGAGCCCGAAAAACTTCGAATCCGGCTTTTCCACCCCCGCCTCCTCGCTGTTCACGACCATGTCCACATAAGGCGCAAGCCCCAGTTCTTCCAGTTTCCGGTACTGGATATAGGCCGTCATATCCGTGCCGACGCCGATCCGGATACCACTCTCATGCAACGTTCGAAACAGCTCCTCTACGCCGAGATATGGCTCCATCCGTTCCAGCACTGTATCCCAATATGTACAGGCCAGTGTTTTGACATGGGGCAACAGGGGCTGATCCAATAATTCCATCATGCACTGAAAACGGAGCATCCGGTTGTGGATTGTGGCCGTGTCCGCCCACCCGCTGCTCTACCATATGCCACGCCTTCCGGTAGCATTTCTGATTTTGCACAGTTCCTTACCGGGGCGCGCTGTTCCGAATCGATATAAGTCTTCAACCC
>Ga0137307_101970_pt1 | contig 15536 bp, 13 predicted proteins | sample NAcewD2O_March_2_FD_97180 | JGI IMG/M metagenome (GOLD analysis project Ga0137307, IMG submission 97180) | Mouse cecal microbial communities from Vienna, Austria - N-Acetylglucosamine amended D2O_March | ecosystem: Host-associated > Mammals > Digestive system > Large intestine > Cecum | place...
CGAATACGTGTATATACACAACCTTGCGGATAAGCACGAAACGCATGTAGCGACGGCAGTCAAAGCAATAAAGGCTATGCGAAAGCTCGACGAAAGCGACAAGCCCAAAAAGGTGTTCGGCTGTGAGGTGTGGCGCGATCTCGATTGGATGAACGACGACGAAAAGGTATTGCTCGATTGCAGCGGGCATCAAAACCTTGCTCGGGCATTTTCAAGCGTGTTTGACAGTCAGATAGTAGGCGGCAAGAGATACGATATGGCAGTGGAAGGACGAAGGCTCGCACACGCGACTTTTGGGCAAAGCCATTCGTGCGATACTTACACGGCGCTCAACTACGCCATGGACCTGACGCCGCTTGTTAAAGACGAGAGCATAGATATAGCCGCGTATGTAACCGGATATATACAACGCTTTTCGGATAACGTTAAAAACACGTTAAAGGACTTACTATGAGCTATTGCGTTTGGGCATCACGGAAAAGCACTGTTTGAAGTGTTTAAGTATCTCGGCGCGGAAAAGATAGAGTACAATCAAACCGAGAAGTATTCTACGGAGAATCCGTTTTGACAAATATAAATCAATATAACTAATATACATTCACCCAAATATCCACCCCGACAACGTAATTAACACGCCGTCGGGTTTTTGTTTTAATAATTATGTTGCTCCTACGGCGAAAGGAGCACATAATGAAAAACGAAAGCAACGACCTGTTATATAGGTTTACAGCATGGATCGAGCTTGTTGTTAAGCGAGCTAAGATCGACTATATTAGACATCACAATAAAGCAAAAGTCGAAGTATCATTTGATGACGATATATTAAAAAATACTGTCGCATCGGATATAAATATTGACAGCAATACTAATATCGAGTTTTGCAACGAACGGCTTGCAAAGGCGTTTGACAAATTGTCCGCAAATCGCAAGAAAATACTTATAATGCTATATATCGAACGTATTCCGCCGGAAGAAATCGCAAAGGAATACGGCTATACTTTGAGATATGTTTATAATATTAAAATGCGAGCTATAACCGATTTAAGAAAAATGATGAGCGAGGATAATTGAAATGAACGAAGAATTTGAGAAAACTTTAAGGGCTGCCGTAAGCGGCGACAATGTTGCAATAGAAGCGATACTCAAACAATACGCACCGCTTTTGAATGCAAATTCGATATTGAACGGAAGATTCGACGAAGATTTGCACCAACATTTAATATTACATATAATCAATAATATAAAAAAGTTTAGAATTTAACGCTGATGTGGTTAAATATTTCAAATTTATCCGTTTTTATTATTGTTGAACTCAAAAGCCGCTTTGGTTTAACAAATACTGCAAACGGGTAAAATTGCAAATATGTTTACCGACAATGATTTGAGTCTCAGAGATATTGATACAAGCACATTGGTTGAGGTTTCCGATATTGATGTCGATTGCACCGCAACTGTCGAGCAGAGAATGGTAGATTTTTTGCGTAAAATTAAAAATCCGTATTTGTTTAAGGTTCACGGCAAAGCGGTAAAAGTGGTTTTTGTCGGTTCATCGGATTATTTTCAAGAACGATTGACTGCGGCTATATGTAAAATTATTGCGAACAAATCTTAATACACTTGCAATTCGAGGTAAAACGGTGTATAATATGACTGTGTCAAAGTGTCATTGTTCGCCAAAGGTTTGGTGAATTATGGCAAGATTAAGTAAATATGAGCAAAATGCAGTAGCAGCACCGCAAGCCGAAATATGGAATGCAGGGCTATATATTCGTTTGTCGCGTGAGGACGGGGATAAGTTGGAGAGTGAAAGCGTATCGTCGCAACGTGCTATCACCGAGCAGTTCGTGTCTTCACATTACGGAATTAAAATATACGATTATTATATCGACGACGGTTGGAGCGGAACAGATTTCGAACGCCCCGACTTTAAGCGAATGTTCGATGATATAACGGCAAAGCGTATCAACTGCGTTATAGTCAAGGATCTGTCGCGTTTCGGGCGTAACTATGTAGAATCGGGTAAGTATCTCGAAGTCGTTTTTCCTATGCTGAAAGTACGGTTTATAGCCGTAAACGATATGATAGACAGCATAGAAAACCCGTCGTCTATGAATACGATGATGGTTCCGATTAAAAACATTATGAACGACGAGTATTGCCGCGATATATCTACAAAGGTGCGAAGTTCGCTTGATATTCGGCGTAGGCAGGGCAAGTTTATCGGATCGTTTGCCGCTTACGGTTACAAAAAAGACGAAGGCAATCATAATAAACTTGTAATCGACGAGGAAGCCGCCGCCGTTGTACGGCAAATTTACGATATGTTCATAAGCGGTTACAGTATGATAGGTATTGCACGTTTGCTGAACGAGCAGGGCGTTCTTAATCCGTCCGAATACAAAAAGCGTAAAGGTTTGAATTACAAACATTCGCACAAAGCGCAGGACTGCCGTTTGTGGTGCGACACTACGGTTAGGCGAATACTGACAAACGAGCTGTATATAGGCAATTTAATTCAAAAGAAAAACGAAGTTGTGAGCTATAAGGTACACGTTTGTAAATCTGTCGATAAAGATAAATACATTCGCGTAGAAAACACTCACGAGCCTATAATATCCGAAGAAGATTTTTATAAAGTTCAATCGCTTCTTTTACGCGACACAAGAGTATCGCCGAAAGCAAGCCGATTGTCCGTATTTGCCGGTTTTCTTAAATGCGCCGATTGCGGTAGGGCGATGCAAAAAAAGACGATAACGCAACCGTACAAAAAATACGATTATTATGTGTGTTCCACTTTCCGCAAGCTTGACCGTAATAAATGCACAAAGCACGCTATTCGTTCCGACATTTTAGAAGAAACCGTGCTTTCGGTTATAAATAAATACATTCAGATCGCGGTCGATTTCGATAAAATGATATCCGATATAAATAAGAGAAAGTCGAGGGACAATCGTTCGGCAATGCTGCTATCCGCTATTGATGGGAAAAAAGCTGAGATTGATACGGCAAAAAAACTGTTACTCGATATTTACCCCGACTATAAAGCCGGAATATTGAGTCTGGAAAACTATCTGGCGCTTAAAGAGAAGTATGAAAATCAAGTGCAAAAAGCCGAACAATCCATTGCCGAATTGCAAACTCAGATTGAACGGCAAGCGCACGGCATAGACGAAAGCAACGAATTTATTATGCGCTTCAAAAAACACAAAGGGCTTACAGAACTGTCGCGTGAAGTGCTGGTCGAGCTTGTGGAAAATATCTACATTCACGAAAGTGGCGCGATAGAAATTCACTTAAAATGCAGAAACGAGTTTTTACTCGCTACCGAATATATTTATGAGAACACGGGGCTAAAAGAGAGCGTATAAACGGCGATTTGCGGTTTTTAAGATGTTTTTGTCGCCGTAAAGGGTCAAATTAAATTTTTTTGACTTTTTTATGGGTTTATATTGACATTTACCCCCGCCGCAATGGATACCATGTTTACGCTGTTTACACAGTCTGGATATGATGAAAACGATTTCGACCTTATTATTACAGGCGATCTCGGTAAACTCGGTTCGGATATTTTGCGCGATCTCATGAATAAACGCGGAATAAAGCTCGGTCAAAATTATATAGATTGCGGCAATATAATTTACGACGTGAATCAAAAATGTTATCAGGGCGGCAGCGGCTGTGCGTGTTCGGCAACAATATTCAATTCGTTTGTAATGGATAAGCTTATGAGCGGCGAATATAAGCGCGTAGCGTATTTGGCTACGGGCGCGCTAATGAGTACGCAAAGCTGTTATCAAGGCGAAACTATACCGTCCATATCTCATGCGGTTATAGTAGAAAGTCCTTACGGAGGTGAATAATGAATGAGGTTTGGCAAAATATCGCAACGTATGCTATCGTATTTGCAGTGGGCGGCGCTTTATGTGCTATTGCCGAACTTTTGATAGTTCGCACAAAGCTTACCCCGGCAAGAATTCTTGTAATATTTATGATAGTAGGTATTGTTCTTGAGGGTATCGGCGTCTATGATTATATTTTTAAAGTATGTCAAGCCGGCATAAGCGTACCTATAGTCGGATTCGGCGCGGCACTCGCTAAAGGCTCTATCGAAATGGCGCGATCCGTAGGTTTTGTCGGCGCATTCGCAGGTGGACTTATTCGCACGGCTTACGGCGTGGGCGTGGCTATCGTGATGAGTTATCTGGTAACGCTCGTATTCAGTCCAAAAGCAAAATAGATCAATAAAGGATGTATCATTACTGCCTGTAAATGCATATATATTATTTGTGAAAAAGGGATGCAAAGTTGTAAAGAGGAAGCGCAGCAAACGAAAGATATTGTTTGTTGTGCTTTTGATTTTGGCGAGTATTGCTATTGCGATAAGCGTTTTTATCCGTAACAATGTTAATCCTATAATCGTTATGCTCTCCAACGAACGCATTCGCGCGCTTACGACAGACGCCGTCGGTAACGCCGTATTGGATATTATGAGCGTCAATTCCGATACCGAATACTTGGAAATCACGCGTGACGACAAAAAGAATATAACCTCCATAGATTTAAATACCGAAGTTGTTAATACGCTTGCGCAAGAGATAACGCTTGCCGCACAAAATAATATCAACGAAATAGGCAGCGACGGTATTAAAATACCGGTAGGTTCGCTTTCCGGCGTAACGTTGTTTACAGGACTCGGACCTGATATAAACATTAAAATATATTTAGTAGGCTCTACTCAAACGCAAATAATATCCAAGTTTGAGTCGGCTGGCATCAATCAAACTGTACATAGACTGTACATAAAAATTTCGGGTTCGGTTGCTGTTGCGGTTCCGGGACTTCCGTCTACGGTTAATACAGTGGCTCAGGTATTGATGAGCGAAACCGTAATAGTGGGCGAAGTACCTCCTACATACTTACAATCGGCTACAGTTGGGGATATGTTGGATTTGATAGTTAAGTAAACGACTGACATAAAACACCGATATTTTGTAATAAATCGCTAAAAACGATTGCAATATTTTAATTGTTGTGATAAAATAAATAAAATATTGATGCGATTGAGTGCGGCACAAGACAGATGCGAACAAAAGAGAACCGTCCACGGCTGAAAGACGGTATGCGTCGACGATATTCACCGCACGAGCACCGTTACCGAAAGGTTCAGTAAGTAACGGCGTATGCCGCGTAACGAGCAAAATGAAGTCCCAAGTCGGGTGGTACCGCGTTAGTTCAGACGCCCCGATAATGGGTCTTTTTTGTTTGAAAACATTTAGGAGGAGTTATGAAACTCAGTGAAATTCGCGCAGATGCGCTTAAAAAATTAGAGGCATTACATGCCAAGTCGGAACGCGATCTTGCCGCGTTGAAAACTTATTTATTCGGCAAAACAGGCGTTATGACCGGACTTATGAAATCTCTTAAAGATCTGCCGCCCGAACAAAAGCCTCAGGCAGGCAAGGAAATCAACGATCTTCGTGTCGAGCTGATGAATAAATGCGACGAAAAAGAAAAGGAGTTGCATCGCTTGGCGATAGAAGAAGCGCTTAATGCGGAAAATTTCGATTTGTCTATCGATAAACCGTGCCATGCCGTGGGGACAAGCCACCCGTTAAATCAAGTGCGAAATAAGCTCACCGATTACTTTATAGGTAACGGTTATGTCGTTTATGACAGTCCCGAGATCGAAACCGATTATTATAATTTTCAAGCTCTCAATATTCCGCTCGACCATCCGGCACGGGATATGCAGGATACATTTTTCATAAACGATAATATTTTGCTACGCACTCAAACGTCGAGCGGACAGATCAGGCTTATGGAAAAGATGAAACCGCCGCTAAAAATGATTTGCCCCGGACGAGTGTTTCGTAATGATGACGATTCTACGCATTCACCCGTATTCCACCAAATGGAAGGACTTGTGGTTGATAAAAACGTTACGCTTTGCGATCTAAAGGGTACTCTTGAAGGGTTTGCCAAATTTATTTTCGGAGAAAATACCGAGATCAGATTCAGACCGAGTTATTTCCCGTTTACCGAACCGAGCGTCGAAGTGGACGTTTCGTGTTTTAATTGTCGCGGCACAGGATGTCGTGTATGTAAAAATACGGGTTGGATCGAGATCCTCGGCGCCGGAATGGTCAATCGCAAAGTGCTCGAGAACTGCGGTATCGATCCCGACGAATATCAAGGTTTTGCTTTCGGAATGGGGCTTGACCGCATTACTATGATACAATGCGCCATAAACGATATTAAGATGTTATGGGAAAACGACGTACGTTTTCTGCACATGTTTAAGTAGGAGGATAGCGAAATGAAATTGCCTTTAAGTTGGTTAAAAGATTATGTAGATATCGGGGATATTACACCGCAAGAACTTGCCGATAAACTTTTGTCGATAGGTTTCGAAGTAGAAGAAATAATTTTGCCGCGCGACGATATACATGGCGTAGTTGTCGGGTATGTAGAAGAAATCGTTCATCACGAAAATTCGGATAAACTTTGGATATGTCGGATTAACATAGGCACCGAAACAGTCCAGATAGTTACAGGTGCGCAAAACGTTAAAAAGGGAGATAAAGTACCTGTGGCAACGGTCGGCGCTATTTTGCCCGACGGAAAGAAAATCGACGCGGCTAAGCTCCGCGGCGTGGAAAGTTATGGCATGCTTTGCGGCGGCAGCGAGCTCGACGTAAATGATGACGTTATCGACGGCGCCGAATATGACGGTATTTTGATATTACCTAAGGACAGTATCGTAGGGGATAATATCTTGAATACCCTCGGAATGAACGACACAGTTCTCGATGTTTCGATAACTGCCAACCGTCCTGATTGTCAAGCGATAGTCAATCTTGCACGCGAGATCTCTGTTCTGCTCGGCAAAAAATTTAAAATGCCCAAGCTTAATTATAAGTGTATAGAGGAAGATTATATACCGTCGGTAAATATAGTCGATAAAGATTTGTGCAGCAGATATATCGGTCGACTTATTAAAAACGTTAAAATTGCCAAGTCGCCCAAGTGGATGCGCGACAGACTTAGAATGTGCGGTATTCGTCCCATAAATAATTTGGTGGATATAACCAATTACGTTCTTTTGGAAATGGGACAGCCGTTGCATGCTTTCGACGCAAAATATATTAAAGAAACCGTAATTGTGCGTAAAGGAAAGTCCGGCGAGAAAATTACGGCGCTTGACGGCAAAGAGTATAATGTAGAAGATGTGTTGATCATTGCAGATACGGAAAAGCCTCTTGCTATAGCCGGAATCATGGGCGGAGAATTTACGAGCATATTTCCCGATACTCAAAACGTGTTTTTGGAAGCGGCGCGTTTCGAGCGTAGCAACATAAGGCGTTCCTCACGAAAAATAGGATTACGTTCGGATTCGTCTTCGCGTTACGAAAAGGGCGTTGATTGGCAGTCTACAGAACTCGGTTCTAACCGTGCCCTTTCTTTGATCGATATGCTTAATTGCGGACAGATTTGCGTTAATACGGTTTCAGACAGCATACAATGTCCGACCGAAAAGGTTATAAAAACCACGAAATCTCGGATATGTTCACTTCTCGGCATCAATATACCGCAAAAAGTTATTGTTGATATTCTTAAAAAGCAGGGCATTACCGTCAAAACGGAAGGAAAAGCATTGGTTTGCACTATACCGCTTGTCCGTGAAGATATCGACGGGTATCCCGATCTTGCCGAAGATATAATGCGGTTTTACGGTTATGATAACATTGTGTCCACACATTCGGAAAATACATGTCAAACTCGCGGCGGACGCAATATACACGATCAAAATGCAGAACTGCTCAAAGCACGTATGAGCGCACTCGGAGCGGATGAAATCATAAATTATTCGTTTATTTCGCCCGACATGCTCGATAAACTGTTGATAGGCGGTTCGGACGCTATGCGCAACGAGATCCGTATTATGAATCCGCTCAGCCGCGATATTTCTGTTATGCGTACGCAATTGTTATCTTCCATGTTGACGTCTATTTCGAGAAATTGTTCTCGCAAAAACGATGTGTTGTGTTTTTACGAACTTGGAAAAGTTTTTGTTGCGGATAAGCTTCCGCTTGCCGATTTGCCCGACGAGCGCGATATACTGTGTATCGGGCTATGCAATGACGGCGATTTTTATACTATTAAATCTATCGTAAACGAAGTTATAGCATTATTCGGAAAGCCCGAATATGCGCCCGTAACGGTAAGCTATTTACATCCCAAACAATCGCTTGCCGTAAAAGCCAACGGCATATTCGGCGAATTCGGTAAATTACATCCGCTTGTATGCGAGAATTTCGATGTACCGTCAAATGTATACGTTGCGCATATAGACGTTACCGATGCGCTTAAACAGGAGAAAAAGCTTGCATGCTATTCTCCGATATCTAAGCTTCAACCCGTCGATAGGGATCTGGCATTGGTCGTCGAAAAAAGCGTTGCCGTAGGCGATATGTTAAACCAATTAAAGACTGTAAGTCCGCATATAGCGCAAATAAAACTTTTCGATATTTATGACGGCGAGCAAATTGCCGAAGGATATAAAAGCGTAGCGTTTTCAATGCGTTTACAGCCTATTGACAAAACGTTTTCGGACAGCGAGATCAAAACGGTAATGGAAAATGTAATAGCAAAAGCTCAAGAACAATACGGAGCGAAATTGCGGTGATGCAGATCGTTGCGCCTGCCGGAAATTTTAACGGTTTACGTGCATGTGTTAAAGCCGGAGCGGATGCGGTATATTTGGGAATGCCGCATTTCGGCGCTCGCGCGAAAGCCGAAAACTTCGACGAACATACGCTTACGGACGCTATAGAGTACGCGCATTTGTTTGGAGTTAAGGTATTTATAACTTTAAATACTTTGATAAAAGACAACGAGATGTCACGTGCCGTTCAGTCTGCCGAATTGGCTTATAAGGCCGGCGCCGACGCCGCAATAGTGCAAGACTTGCGTTTTATAAAACAGCTCAAGCGTGATTTGCCCGAGCTTACTTTACACGCAAGCACGCAAATGGGGATCCATAACGCGCTTGGAGCGCAAACAGTCTTAGATCTCGGTATCAAGCGCGCAGTGCTTGCGCGTGAAACTTTACCTGTCGATATCGTTGAAATAAAGAAAACAGGTATCGATATAGAATATTTTGTACAAGGCGCGCTATGCGTGTGTTTTTCCGGAAATTGCTATTTTTCATCTATAGCGTCTTCATATAGCGGTAATCGCGGAAAATGTATGCAGTTATGCCGTAAACCGTATTGTTTCGACAATCGCAAAGGCTATTTTCTTTCGGCAAAAGATCTATGTTTATACGACAGACTGAAGGAACTCGAATCTCTCGGCGTAGACGCTATTAAGATCGAAGGTCGGATGCGTTCGGAAGAATATGCATATACGGCGGTAGACGTTTATAAATCCGATCTTTCGACCGAAAAAGCTAAACAGCGCTTAAAACAGGTATTTAACCGCGGTGATTATTTCGACGGATATCTTGATAAAGATGCGCCGTTTCGTGTCATATATCCGCAATCGCAAGCTAATATCGGTACGGTTGTCGGTAAAATAACGGAAATACAAGGTAATTGCATAAGCGTTAAAGATTTCAAACCTCATGATAACGACGGGTTTAAAGTTATGCGCGACAGCAAAGAGATTTGCGGTGCAAGCATGAGAAACGGCGTTATCCTTGCCGACGGCAATTGCAAAAAAGGTGATGAGGTGCGCAGAACATTCGATGCAAAGCTGTCCGAGGAAATCAAAAATATAGACCGCAAACTGCCTGTTGAAGTTACTGTCACCTTGAAAATCGGCGAGCATGCCGTAGCGGAAATTAGATCGGCCGAAGTTTATGTTAAATGCATTGGCGATGATACGGTACAGCAAGCTATTACGGAAGGCATTTCAGTTGAAGATATAGTCCGCATATTCGGCAAGGTTGCCGATCATCCGTTTGCGCCGAAAATCGAAACTAATATTTCAGGCGATTGTTTCATGCCCGTATCTTCGCTAAACAAATTGCGTCGCAATGCGTATAAACAAATAAAAAAGGCGATTATCGAGAAGTATTCGCCGTTACGCACCGTAAGCGATCCGTATAAGCTCGAATATAACAAATTCAGCGGTCACGGAACGTTGCTTATGATCGAACGCAGCGAACAGCTCGACAGTGATATCGATTCGAAAGTAGATTATCTTGTGCTTAATCCGCGTGATTATGGCAAATTCGATATCCCTAAGACCGATAAGCCTATACTTTTGAATATGCCTATAACAATGCGCGGCGAGGATAGGGATATTCTTATCAAAGCGGTCAATCGTCCCGAAATATACGGCGTGGTTTCCAATAATCTCTATACTCTCGGCTTAACGGATAAGCCCGTTTTGTTGGGCGTCGGACACAATATTATAGGGCATACCGATTTGCCGCACATCACATCGTTTGAATCCGATTGCGCGGACGGCGGATTTTTATACGTGTTTGGATATGCGCCGGTAATGACGTTGTGTCACTGCCCATATGGCAAGTGTATAAACTGTTCGGGAAATGCCGAACTTAAGGACGAGAGCGGGAGAATGTTTAAAATGCGCAGATTTAAAGCCGCGCACTGCTATTGGCAATTACTTAATAACGTACCGCACAACGTTAATACTAACGGTGTAAATAAATTTTTCGACTGTACCGAGTTAAATAAGCATACGATAAAAACCGTTCTTAGCGGAGAATATAAAGGTGCATTCACTCGAGGAAATATGAATAAAGGTTTGAAATAATGGATATTTTCAAAGATCTCGAATTCGATATAATACTTCGGAACGTGGCGGCGCTCGCGTCAGCCGAAATTGTTTCCGAGCAAATATCGAATGCCAAGCCTGTAAGCGACATCGAACAAGCGGAAAAGCTTTTAAAGCAGACCGGCGCCGCACTCAACGTTCTTGCTTCGCATCGACCTAATTTATGTTTCGATAATATTATACCGATCGTCGATAAAGCCAAAGTCGGCGCTATACTTTCACCGTCCGATCTTCTTAAAATTAAAAGCAGTATTTCTGCATTGCGTTCGCTTAAATCGTGCGTCGAAAATATGAGCGACTGCGATGCTCTTAAAGATATTACGGCATGGGTGCGAACTTGTGACGAGCTTGAATACGATATCGATAAAACGGTCGAAAACGAAACGGACATAAAAGACAGCGCAAGCGAAAAGCTGTATGCGATACGGCGATCGATAATGCGTGCCAATGCCAAGCTGAAAGAGCGGCTTGACAGCTACACGCGGCAAAGCGAAATAAGTAAATATCTGCGCGATAATATTGTTACTTTACGCGGCGGCAGGTACGTTTTACCCGTACGCTCTGACAGTCGATCGTTTGTAAAAGGGCTTGTTCACGACATATCGTCAACGGGGGCAACTGTTTTTATAGAACCTTTTGCAGTGGTTGAAGCAAATAATGAGCTTATAACGCTGCACACGGAAGAGCAGAATGAAATCGAGCGGATACTGACGGCTCTCAGCATAGCTGTCGTAAATAATGCGTCTATGCTTGTTCAAGGGCAAGACGTTTTAGTGGAATGCGGTGTGATTTTTGCCAAAGCAGAGTATGCAAAAATTACCGATTCTTACTGTCCGCATTTGAACACGGACGGCAAAATTATTCTTAAAGGTGCGCGACATCCGCTTATCGCACGAGATAAAATAGTGCCTGTAGATATAACGCTCGACGAAAAACGCGTATTATTGATTTCGGGACCGAATACGGGCGGAAAAACGGTCGCGCTGAAAACGGTAGGACTGTTCGCACTTCTTGCCTCAGTCGGAATGTATATACCGGCAAGCGAAGGAAGCTCCGTCGGAATATTTGATAAAATTTATTGCGATATCGGAGATTCTCAAAGTATAACCCAATCTTTAAGTACATTTTCCGCACATGTTGTAAATCTGTCCGAAATAACTTCCGATATGGACGGAAATTCGCTTGTACTTTTGGATGAAGTAGGGGACGGAACTGACCCGGATGAGGGCGCGGCTCTTGCAATAGCTATTATAAAGAAGATATTGTCCGCAAACTCTACGGCTGTCGTTACGACACATTTTAATTCGGTAAAAGAATTCGCGTTAAGTTGCGCCGAAATTTCCAATGCATGCATGCAATTTGACAACGTACATTTCAGACCGACGTATCGACTTTTACAAGGTGTTTCGGGATCGAGTTATGCCCTTGAAATTGCGGAAAAGCTCGGACTCGGGCAGGATATTATAAACAACGCAAAGTCGGCGCTCAGTAAAGAAAAGGTTGCTTTCGACGCGGTCATGCGCGAAACCGAAAAACTGCGCAATGAAACACTGCTCGAAAAGCAACGATGCGAGGCGTTAAGAAAACAGGCTGAATATGACGCACGACAAGCAGCCGCGTTTAAAAACGATTACAGCAAAAAATTAAGCGATATAAATGATAACGCGCGCAATATGATAAGGCGTCAAGCCGAAGAATACGCTGCCAAAGCCGAAGAGATTATCGATCAAATAAAAGCTCAATTAAAATCCGCAGATGAGGCGGCGTTGTTTAACGCGCGCAAGTCCGCAAAAAAATTATCGGACGGAATACCCGTAGATAAGATCGAGCCGATCAAAGCTACCGCGCCGTCCAAACCCGAAGACTTGTCTGTAGGAACTCATGTTTATGTGTCCGGGCTGAACAAAGAGGGTATTATAACAAGCGGAGTAAAAGGCAATAAAGCAATCGTAGCAATAGGATCGATCAAGACGGAATTACCTATATCGTCGTTGTCGGTAATAAAACAGGAGAAAGAGAAAAAACAGGCTTTAAATTTTAAAACCGATAAAGATCCCGAAAATCGAGAAGTTATGTTATTGGGATATACGGTAGACGATGCAACCATAGAACTTGACAGAATTTTATCGGATATTGCACCGCGCAGTACGATTCGCATTGTCCACGGCAAGGGTACGGGCGCTCTCGGCAAAGGTATTCAATCGTATTTAAAACGCCAAACTCGCGTTAAGTCATTCAGATATGGACGCTACGGCGAAGGCGATACGGGCGTTACAATTGTCGAGATCAAGTAGTGTGTTATTGTCGCCGACAGCGTTCTTCACGTTCTTTGTATGAATAAGCCGATAAATAAATTTCATTGCTGTCCGCATTGCAGTTTTCTTTAACGTCACGAGAAATGACGTAAACAATATAATTTGTTTTGCGCATATATAACTTTTCAATATCGGCGTAATCGTTGCCCAATATTCTTCGTGCATATTCGTCAAAGCTATTTTCGATGGGAGTAAAAGCGCTGTCGACCGTGGTATACAGAGATCTATGATCGCGTCTTATGCAAGTTATTATTTTATCCGCGGACCGCGGCGTAATGTTATCGTTTATAACAAGATTTAAAACAACGCAGTCGCAAATCAGCATGCTTGACAGATAATGCATACTTCTGAAATGCTCCGTGACGGCGGCTTCTACATATGTCCTGAAAACGCTTTTCTTTGACGCAGCGATCAGTCGTGAAATATCTTCCTCGGAAAATAATGTCTTCATGCTTTGATCAGTGAATAGTTATAATAATCGCCGTCGATGCGGCTTATAGTGTTGTAGAGCGCGGTTGCCTTTTCATCATATCGAAGTATTGATGAGATTTCCGTATCTGCCGACGCCGCATTTTTGATCGATGTATTATTCGTTTTCACGCAGTCGGGAAGAAGCGTGAAATCTAAACCTTTGTCGCAAGCCAACAGTCTTGTACAAAACCGCTTGGATGTCGCTTGTTTGTCTATTCCCAGAACAATATCCAAAAACAGCCTAAGAATGCGTTTCTTGCTATAGCGTTTTCCTGCAACGTAAGACACTATACCGTCAAAATCCAAACTGTTGCATACACTTTTCAATAAGTATTCCAAACCTTCCGAGCAGTTTCGCAATCGAGATATGTATTGCGTGTCCGATGATTTAAGCGCAAACAGTGCGATTTTTTTGTACGCCGAAATATCAGGCGCGTGCGCGTCGCGCGCGATCTTTATTTTGTCGAAGTTTACGGGTATAAAGCTCTGTGCTTTTTCGAACTGCCCGTTATGTTCGAGCTCTCTTATAGCCGTCGCGGAAATATAGCCGTCACGCGCCTCTTTGTCGTTATGAGCTACGCCTATGCGCTTGATTATTATAGGCTCTATATGCGGCGCAAACTTATTTATAGCCGAAATATACTCTATACATAATATATTATTTGGATCGGTAAGAACAGTCTCAACCGAACTTTTATCGGGATGCAGTTCGTTATATAGTTCGGCAAGCGCAGCCGTACTTGCTGTATTATAACTGATTCCTTTTTCGAGATAAGCCCTTAAAAGGGAATTAAACCGGTCCGTATGCTTTGTTTTGATCTCTGAAAGCTCCAGAATATATGAACTATCCGATACTGCGCCCATGGCGATATGCGTAATGTTTTTTATTTCGGAGATTATTTTGAGCGCACCCTCGGCAAATATCTGTGCGCTGGCTGTCGCATAAACAGTGGGCAATTCGATAACGGCGGCTTCTCCGCCCTTTATTTTACATTCTGTGCGAATCAGTTTTTCTTTCAACGCCGGAAGTCCGGATTGAACAAAAGAGCCGCTCATCATACAAAATATATTATCCGCACCAAGCCGACACACCTCGTCGAGCTGATACTTATGTCCTAAATGGAAAGGATTATATTCACAAACGATTGCACAATTTTTCATGTCAATTACTTTACTTTATACCTAAACAAGAGTATAATTATATGTGTATTACAAACTATTGTAACATATAAAGTAGAATTTGTAAATACAATCGGAGGATAATATGAACGATTTACTTACCACTGTACGTGAAAAAGCCAAAAGTCTTAAAAAAACAATTGTACTTGCCGAAGGAGAAGAACCGCGCATTATTACCGCGGCAGCGAAAGTGCAAGCCGAAGGTATTGCCAAAGTCGTATTGCTCGGCAATCCTCAAGTTATAGCACAAAAATGCCCGGGCGCAAACCTTGACGGTGTAAAAATTATAGATATAAGCGCTATAGATATAGAGCCTTACGCACAACTGTTGTACGAGCTTCGCAAAAACAAAGGTATGGATATAGATTCCGCCCATAAGTTTGCGCGTAATCCGCTGTATTTCGGCGTTCTAATGGTAAAGCGCGGTGAGGCTGACGGAATGGTGGCAGGATCGATAAACGCTACAGGCGATGTTTTACGTCCCGCATTACAGATAATAAAGACCGCGCCCGGAATAAAAACCGTCAGTTCGTGTTTCATTATGGTGCTCGATAAAAATTCAAAGTACGGCGAAAACGGAGTAATGATTTTCGGCGACTGTGCCGTCAATCCAAATCCGGACAGCAATCAACTTGCGGATATAGCAATGGCGTCTGCCGACAGCGCTGTAGCTATAGCCGGAATATCTCCCAAAGTTGCGTTGCTTTCATTCTCTACAAAAGGTTCGGCAAAACACGAGCTTGTAGATAAAGTCGCTGCCGCGCT
>Ga0137307_101975_pt1 | contig 15497 bp, 14 predicted proteins | sample NAcewD2O_March_2_FD_97180 | JGI IMG/M metagenome (GOLD analysis project Ga0137307, IMG submission 97180) | Mouse cecal microbial communities from Vienna, Austria - N-Acetylglucosamine amended D2O_March | ecosystem: Host-associated > Mammals > Digestive system > Large intestine > Cecum | place...
AACAGAAGAATTTGAAGCACTGATGCTGGAAGCGAAAAGCCTTTTGGAAAAACAGGAAGGACTGCTTCTGCTTCGGCTGGCCAAAAGAGGATATCACATAGACATGGAGCAAATCCGAGAGGGGCTTCCTCCCCTGGAAATCAAACGCATTGTAAAAAGTGTTAAGTACATGCTTTACTGGGAATTTGATACAAAAGAAAACTACGGAGCCGCGCAGAAAAACCTTTACAACAGTTACTGGAAGTCTGTTGAAAAATGCCTGTTCGTCCCCCACGACAAATATTTAGGAGAGTGTATATTTTAAATGGAAATTGAGCGCAAATATTTAATCAAATCGCTGCCGGCTCATCTGGAATCCTTCCCCTTTCATCAGATTGAACAGGGATACCTCTGTACGGAGCCGGTGGTGCGTATCCGCAGACAGGATGAAACATATTATCTTACTTATAAATCCAAAGGTCTGATGGTACGGGAGGAATACAACCTTCCTCTGACCAGAGAAGCCTGGCTTCATCTGAGGCCCAAGGCAGACGGAATTCTGATTGCCAAGAAACGATATCTGATTCCCCTGCCTCCCCGCTACACCATAGAGCTGGATATTTTTGAAGGAGAACTGGCCCCGCTGGTTCTGGCAGAGGTGGAATTTGAAACGGAAGAAGAAGCAAATTCTTTTGTTCCCCCGGAATGGTTCGGGGAAGATGTGACGTATTCTGAAAAATATCACAACAGTGTGCTGAGCAGAGGCAGCAACAGTTCAGAGAATCCTGGCTGACAGAGACTTGCATATCCGGTACATTTGCATGTCCATATCGGCAGCGGCAGTGCAGAAGCTAACGCTCTGCACTGCCGCTGCCGATATGCAGTTTTCTGTTATTCAGCTCATTCTTCTCATCCAGTAACAGGTTTTTTAAAAACAATTCCAGATATTCCCCGGTCTCGTGAATACCGTTTTTTAAATCATTATAATTGGCTCTGACCAGTGCATTGCGGAAATACCAGGCATGTTCTGCAAAAATATCATTCGTCACATCAAATCCAAGGGTTTTCAGATACTTTATAAAAAACACTGCTGTCGTCCTTGTATTTCCTTCCGCAAATACATGAATCTGCCATAATCTCGATACAAAAAAAGCAAGGTGATGAATGATTTCATCCATGGACAGACCTTTATAGGAAAATTCCTGCTCCTGGGAAAAATCGTATGCAAGAGTCGCCTGAAGTTCCGAAGCACTGCCATAAATCACAGACGCACCGCCGAGCACCCATTCCTTTTTTGTAATATTATAATCACGTATCCGGCCGGCATGGGAATAAATTCCCTGAAATAATTTTCTGTGAATGGCCAGGTACTGATTCGGATTGAATGAAAAGGCATTTTCTGCCAGAAGTTCCGCAATTCTTACCGAAACTTTGTCTGCTTCTTCTGTCCGGTCATTCGTATCATGTCCGGTACGTTCTTCATAATAACTGTCCAGGAGCTGCCGGGCCTGTGCCATGGTAATTTCTCCTTCGATATTTTTCACGGCAGTTTTCTGAAGATAATCGGATGTTTCCAGATGGTCTACCGCCTGTAAACCCATGGCTGTAAACCATGCATATCCTTTTTCTTTTTTTCCCGGCTCCTGCTGTCGGATGTATTCTCTGAAAGGATCCTGCGTCATGATGCCTGCCTCCTTATGGCTTCTGGTTTTCATTTACATTATACAGACTTATCAGATTTTTGCAATTCACTGTTTATACATTTTTAACCTGGGCGGCCGTTTGACGTGCCTGTTCCATACTGTCCGCACATTCTGCAAAACCCATTCCAAACAGGGTAATGGATTATCGGACAGGCAAATTCATGCCCTGCAAATTTTAACAAAAACAATGAAGCCATGAGTATAAAAGCTCCTCATGACTTTATCAGGCTCGAAATAATATGTATATTTTCTTAATCATATCAGGAAAATACTTTTTATTTTAACACAACAATGCCTTTTCTGACAAAACACCCCCCGGATGATTTTCACATTCCGATACGAACTTTCTGCCGGCAGTCTAAACACCCGGAGAACTCATAAAGGACACACCGCTTATGATAACAATAGCTGCAGGAATCAGAGAAACTACAGAGCATACAAGTCCGGCAATGGCCATCCCTCTCCCTTCTTTATTCCCTGACAGGCCAATACCTGCCAATATGATACCGATAATGGCACAGGGAATGGAAATAAAATAAAAACAGCAGGACATTACCAGTGCAACAATCCCCAGAACCATCGAGGCTACCCCAAATCCAACTCCTCCATTTGTCTGTCCTTCCATAGATGCTCTCCTTTCAAAAAACTCTGTTACAGTACCAGAGACGGTGCCGAATAAGTACGTGCGGCCAGTTCACTGTTCAGCATATACAGGCTGCGTGCGTCATCTCCGAACAGTTCCATTTTGGTAATCTGATCCATGGAATTCTTCTCTTCCTCTCCCTGCTCTTTGATAAACCAGTCCAGAAACTGTGTGGTACGGAAATCTTTTGCTTCCTGCGCCGCCTCATAAATGGTATTAATCAGTGACGTCACATACCTCTCATGTTCAAGTCCGGCTTTCAGCGGGTCCATAATTGTCTCGAATGTCTTATCCGGTCTGGCAATCGCCTCAAAGGTAACCTTTTCTCCGTTATTCTGTAAATACTGGTATATCAGCATTCCGTGATCCTGTTCTTCCCTGGCCTGAATCTCATACCAGTTTGCGAATCCGTCCAGCCCCTTCTGTGAATAGAAGTTGGCCATGTCAAGATACAGATAAGCAGAATAGAACTCCTTGTTAATCTGATCATTTAATAAAAAAGCAACTTTTTCGTTCATTGTCTTTCCTCCCTGTGAATGTACTGTCAGATAATTGCGAAACTATATAATTATCAAAATTTCATGTACAATTATTGAATTACGCAATTACCTGGATATATTATAATCTTTCTGTTCTTCCATATCAAGTGAAAAGTAAAACGGTTTCCTCCCGGACAATGAAATGTTCAGCGGAAAAATCAGGTATCATCAGCCTGAGCATCTCCGGTTAACGCCATAATCGTCTCTGTCACTTCCTCCAGTGCCCGCTTAATCTCTATGCTGGTGCGGCCCATACCCTGCGCAAGTTTCTGAACTTCATCTGCGACTACAGAAAAACCTTTTCCTGTTTCTCCCGCCCTGGCCGCTTCTATGCTGGCATTCAGCGCAAGTATTTTCTGACGCTTACTGAAACCCTCAATCTGCTTTGTATTATCATTGGCAACTACAATCTGCTTTGCCGCTTTACTGATTCCTTCCCTCATTTCCAGAACAAGTTTCTGATTCTGCATGGTTGCATAGCTCGCTCTGACAAACATATTGATGACATCCCCCAGTAACTGTGCGGAAGCCTCAATTTCTTTTTCTGTCTTAACATTTACCTCGCGAAGGGCCCTGATATACTCATCCTCATCAATACCCAAATCCCTGGCTGTCTGCCTGAACTTTTCCTCATCCGGATTTTCCGGCAATACCTGCCCGCCAATCACGCTCCCCAGCACGGTTCCATCTTCTAATGTAATGGGTATCCCGAAATCAACCAGCCCTGCATGGCAGGGATATACTCCCTTCCCCTCTCTGTCATTTTTCTCACACCTTTTTCGTCCTTCGTCGCTGCCTCTGGTCAGCTTAATGCAAAAATCCGTAAAATTATAACAGTCGCTGATATACTCACCATCATCTCCTACTGCCACCGTTGCAAGACCGGTACTGCTCGCCCAGTTATTCATGATTTCTTCGAACTTTTCCATATCACAAAAATCCTGTAATTTCATAATAGCCTCCTTTTCCAGCATACTCCATACCATTACAATATTTGAAAACAGGCAATCAACCGCCGATACTGGAAATCTTTCGTTCTGGTAAATCACCATATGCCGGAGGACTGATCTTATAACTACCATTCTAGAACAATATAAAGATAAAATCAATGTCACTTTACATTTTTTTGACAAAATAACCGGAAAAAGTATTAAATCAGACAGATTACAATCGGTTTTCATACGCCATTTTGGCGTATCCCCTGGTCGATGATTTTAAATATTCTTCACCTTCGCAATATCAATCAAATCCAGTTCTTCGCTGGCACAGGCATGTTCCAGACTTTCCGCCAGGGCATTGGCTGTGTCCATGGCGGTGATACAGTACACACCTGTCTCAATGGCATTCCGGCGGATTAAAAATCCGTCCCGGCTCTTATCCCGTCCCTGGGTTGGAGTATCAATGACAAGGTCTATTTTATGGCCCAGAATCAAATCCATTACATTGGGAGACTCCTGGGAAATCTTATTGATACGTCTTGCGCTGACTCCATGATTCTGCAGGTATTTCGCAGTGCTTCTGGTGGCGTAAATCTTATAGCCCAGCGCTTCAAACCGTTTCGCCACCTCCACGGATTCCGGCTTGTCCGCATCTTTTACCGTCATAATCATCTGTTTGTATTTCGGAAGCTGTACGCCCGCTCCCAGAAATGCCTTGTACAATGCCTCGTCAAAGGTTCTGGCAATTCCAAGGCATTCTCCGGTGGATTTCATTTCCGGCCCAAGGCTGATTTCCGCTCCACGGAGCTTCTCAAAGGAAAATACCGGCATTTTGATGGCCACATACTCTGCTTCCGGCGCAAGTCCCGTGGGATAGCCCATACCCTTTAAAGTATTGCCGATAATAACCCTTGTGGCCAGATCCACAATGGGAATTCCCGTTACTTTGCTGATATAGGGAACAGTCCGGGAAGAACGGGGATTTACCTCAATCACGTACACATCCTCATCCATGGCAATAAACTGGATATTGATTAAGCCCACCACATGAAGTGCCCTGGCCAGTCTCCTGGTGTATTCCACGATTTTCTCCTTTACCTCCTGGCTGATGGTGGGGGCAGGATAAACGGAAATGCTGTCGCCGGAATGTACGCCTGTCCGCTCAATATGCTCCATAATGCCGGGAATCAGAATATCCGTGCCGTCGCAGACCGCGTCCACCTCAATCTCTTTTCCCTGTAAATACTTGTCCACCAGAATAGGATGGTCCTGGGCAATCCGGTTGATGATTTCCATAAATTCTTCGATTTCCTCATCAGTATACGCAATCTGCATCCCCTGGCCGCCCAGCACATAGGAAGGACGTACCAGAACGGGATAGCCCAGGCGGTTGGCCACTTCCCTGGCCTCCTCAGCAGTAAATACCGTGCCGCCTGCCGCCCGCGGGATTTCCGTCTCCTCCAGAATTTTATCGAATAATTCCCGATCTTCGGCTGCATCCACATCTTCTGCCCTGGTGCCGAAAATTGGAACGCCCATCTTCATCAGGCTTTCCGTCAGTTTGATGGCCGTCTGGCCGCCGAACTGCACCACAGCCCCATCGGGTTTTTCCAGACGGACAATACTTTCCACATCCTCCGGAGTCAGGGGCTCAAAATACAGTTTATCCGCAATGTCAAAGTCTGTGGACACCGTTTCCGGATTATTATTTATAATAATGGTCTCATAGCCCTCTTTTGCAAAAGCCCAGGTACAGTGCACGGAGCAGTAATCAAACTCAATCCCCTGGCCGATACGGATTGGCCCGGAACCCAGCACCAGCACCTTTTTGCGCTTTTCGGAACCGGACGCTCCTGTTTTCCCGCCGGAACTTCCCTGCTCTCTGTCGGGAAAGGCTTCATTCTCACTGCCGAAGCAGGAATAGTAATAAGGAGTCTCCGCTGCAAATTCCGCCGCACAGGTATCCACCATTTTAAAAGCTGCGGTAATTCCATGTTCATAGCGCAGATTACGGATTTCCTGTTCCTGTTTTCCGGTAAGGGCGGCAATGACAGAATCCGGAAATTCCAGCCGCTTTGCCTCTTTCAGAAGCTCCGGCGTCAGTGTTTCCTGTTTCAGTTGTTCTTCCATTTCTACCAGAATGGAAATTTTATCAATAAACCAGAGGTCTATTCTGGTAATCTCGTGAATTTTTTCATAGGAAATCCCCTGGCGCAGCGCCTCGGCAATCACCCAGATTCTCCGGTCGTCCACCTTTTTCAGGCGCTCCCTTAACTCCTCTCTGGAAAGGCCGCTGAAATCATAGCTCATCATGCTGTCCACATGCTGTTCCAGGGAACGGATGGCTTTCATCAGCGCCCCCTCGAAACTGGTGCAGATACTCATCACCTCTCCCGTAGCCTTCATCTGAGTAGTCAGACTCCGCTTTGCGGTAATAAATTTGTCAAAGGGCAGTCTTGGGATTTTTACCACGCAGTAATCCAGCATGGGTTCAAAGCTGGCGTATGTTTTACCGGTAATGGCATTTCTGATCTCATCCAGGGTATATCCCAGGGCAATTTTTGCCGCCACCTTCGCAATGGGATACCCCGTAGCCTTGCTCGCCAGCGCAGAGGAACGGCTCACACGGGGATTTACCTCAATCACACAGTATTCAAAGCTGGCGGGATGAAGTGCATACTGAACGTTACAGCCTCCGGTAATATTCAGCTCGGAAATAATATTCAGTGCGGAGGTGCGCAGCATCTGGTATTCCTTATCCCCCAGTGTCTGAGACGGAGCCACCACGATACTGTCTCCGGTATGAACGCCCACCGGGTCAATGTTCTCCATGTTGCAGACGGTAATACAGTTGCCGGCCCCGTCACGCATCACCTCATATTCAATTTCCTTCCAGCCTGCAATACAGCGTTCCACCAGCACTTCCCCTACCCGGCTGAGCCTCAGGCCGTTGGCAAGAATTTCCATTAATTCTGTTTCATTACGGGCAATTCCGCCTCCGCTTCCCCCCAGGGTATAAGCCGGACGCAGCACCACCGGGTAACCGATGGTATTGGTAAATGCAATTCCGTCTTCTATATTATTAACTACCATGGAAGGGGCGCAGGGTTCTCCGATTTTCTCCATGGTGTCTTTAAAGGCCTGCCGGTCTTCCGCTTTAAAAATTGTCTCCGCTGTGGTTCCTATCAGCTTTACTCCGTGTTTTTCCAGAAACCCGGACTCTGCCAGCTCCATGCCCAGATTCAGCCCTGCCTGTCCTCCCAAAGTGGGAAGCACGCTGTCCGGCTGTTCTTTCAGAATAATCTGTTCCAGCACCTTTGCAGTCAGAGGTTCAATGTACACCTGATCTGCAATTTCCTTATCTGTCATAATGGTGGCCGGATTGGAATTGACCAGAACCACCTCCACCCCCTCTTCTTTCAGAGAGCGGCACGCCTGAGTTCCTGCGTAATCAAATTCTGCGGCCTGCCCGATGACAATAGGGCCGGAACCAATCACTAATACTTTTTTAATTTCAGAATTTTTTGGCATTACCGGTCCCCTCCCATCATACTGATAAAACGGTCAAATAAGTAACTGCTGTCCTGAGGCCCCGGACAGGCTTCCGGGTGAAACTGAACGGTAAACACAGGCTTCCGGATATATCTTAACCCTTCGTTTGTTCCGTCGTTTACATTGATAAAAGACGGAACCGCCACAGAATCGTCCAGGTGTTCCGTATCCACCACATACCCATGGTTCTGGGAGGAAATATATACCCGCCCTGTTTCCAGATCTTTCACCGGATGATTGCCGCCCCGGTGGCCGTATTTCATTTTATGGGTATCAGCCCCGGCGGCCAGAGCCATAAGCTGATGGCCCAGGCAGATGGCAAACACCGGAATACCCGATTCGTATAATTTCCGGATTTCTTCTATTATATCGTCGCATTCCTTTGGGTCTCCCGGCCCGTTGCTTAACATAATTCCGTCCGGATGGGAAGAAAGAATTTCTTCCCCTGAGGTATGGGCCGGATAAACCGTGACGCTGCAGCCTCTGTTCTGCAGAGATTTTGCAATATTTTTCTTGGCCCCCAAATCCAGAAGGGCTACTCTTTTCCCTTTTCCTTTTAACGTGGAAATCTCTTTGCATGTCACTTTATCCACCACGTTTCCGGTCCGGTACGCTTTCAGCCTGGGAATAATATCTTCCATCCGATAATTTTCATCGGTGGTAATCATCCCGTTCATGGTTCCCTTTTCCCGGAGGATTTTCGTCAGGGCCCTGGTATCAATTCCTGCAATTCCCGGAATATCATGTTCAGCCAGAAAATCCTGCACCGTGCCCTGACTGCGGAAATTACCGGGCATCCGGGACAGTTCCCGGACAATATACCCTTCCGCCCAGGGACGTTCCGATTCCATATCCGGCGTAATCCCATAATTGCCAATCAGGGGATATGTCATGGCAACTGCCTGTCCGGCATAGGAGGGGTCTGTCAGAACTTCCAGATATCCCGTCATGGAAGTGTTAAAGACAATTTCACTGATTACTTCTCCGGCAGAGCCAATGCTGATGCCTTCAAACACCGTTTCATCCTCCAGTATTAGAAATGCTTTCATTTATTTACCGCCCTTTCTGTCTGATTTTTTGCAAAAAAAAAAGAGTTCATTGCACCATTGCAGTCTTTTTCCTGTTCTTTTACCCATTATTTATTTATGCCTGAATTGTAAAGATTTTAACACACTGCAGACCATTTTTCAAGATTTTTATTATAACAGTCAAAATCACAGGTGCAAAGCCTTTATCTGATTTTCCGTATTGACACATTACTTATAACATGTTAATATTAATTCACCAAAATTTTGGCAATTTGTACATATGTCGGAGTATATCTCATTCCTTATTTGTACTATTTGCAGTGATTTTTTCAGTATATATGTAATTTCATTGTTATTTTGCATATATATTCCGGATTTTCCGTATTGCCCTGCCAGAAGGCGGACGCACCGCCGGATTACCGGCTGCTTCAGGACAACAGACGAATCCCTGTATTCTGACCATTACATTGCCTTTCATAAAAGGAGGAAAACTATGAAAAAGAAAAATCTGGCAAAAGTTCTCGCCCTCTCTCTGAGTATGGCAGCAGCATTATCCCTGGCGGCATGTGGCAGCACCCCCACATCCAACAATGATACTAAAAAAGATGAAACGGAGACCACACAGGAGAACAGCGGCGAAGAAACAAAGAAAGACAGCAGCGGCAAAACAGAAATCAGCGTGATTGCAGCTCAGTACGGTCAGAACACAGCAGACTGGTGGAAAACCTTTGAAACTGATTTCGAAAAAGACAACGAAGGCATTGACCTGAACGTGGAAGTTATTTCCTGGAATGATATTTCCACCACAGTCAACACCCGTGTTGCCAACAATCAGGCTCCTGATATTCTGAACATTGACGTATTTGCAGATTACCAGGCGGACGACCTGCTTCTTCCTGCAAAAGATTATGTATCAGATGAAACCTACAACAAAATGTATGAAGCGTTCCTGGAGCAGTCAAATGTTGACGGAACCATCTGGGCTATTCCGGACCTTGCTTCTGCACGTGCCATGTACTACAACAAAGATATCCTGGAAGGCGCCGGCGTGGAAGCTCCTCCCACCACGTGGGATGAACTGACAGAAGCCTGCAAGAAGATTAAAGAAAAATATCCGGATGTTTACCCATGGGGTATTGATATGACAACTGACGAAGGTCAGGCAGCATTCGCATACTATATCTGGAACAACGGCGGAGACTTCACAGACGCTGACGGAAACTGGACACTGAACAGCGCAGAAAATGTGGAAGCTATCGAATACGCTGTGGGACTTATCAATGATGGTTATACCAACACAGATCCTGCCAATGAAACACGTTATGACCTGCAGGATATGTTCGGAACCGGTAAAGTTGCCATGATGATCGCACCTAACAGTCTTCCCACCTATGTAAAAGACGGCGGCAATGAAGTAAACTACGGCATGGCTCCTATCCCCAACAACAACGGCACTTCCGTATCTGCCGGTGTTATGGACCGTTTCATGTGCTTTGACAATGAATACACAGACGAAGAAATGGAAGCAATCAAAACTTTCTTTGACTATTTCTTTGAAGACGAACGTTACTCTGCATGGGTTGAAATGGAAGGTTTCCTGCCTGCTACCAAGACCGGCGGCGAAGCTCTTGCAGCAAAAGACGAATCCATGGCTGAATGGATTGACATCGTAGGAAGCTGTAAATTCTATCCTACCGCAAAAACTGAGTGGGCAGACGTAAAACAGGGTGTTATCAGTGCAGAACAGAATGCACTGTTAGGCGGAAATGTTCAGGAACTGCTTGATAGCTTACAGGCAGAAATTGCTCCGTAACATTTTGTATCACCTGCATCCCAGGATGTGAACACGCAAGCCCTGATTAAGGCGAAATATGAGGCCGGGCTGTTACAGGCCCGGTCTCATTTTATAAGAATGATGAGGTGAACCTGTGAAAAAAATAATTCGAAAAATAGAACCTTATATCTGGATTTTACCCAGTGTGCTGCTTATGCTTGTCTTTATTCTGGTTCCCATCGTATTTGTATTCCGGATGGCATTAAGTAAAGTCAGCAGGGCCGGGTTGATTAAAGGCTTCACCGGATTAGCCAATTTTACAAAAATCCTGTCAACTCCTACTTTTTCCATGGTTTTAAAAAATACCCTGGTATGGACAGTGGCAGTGGTGGGCCTTTCCACTCTGCTTGGATTTATTCTGGCTCTCCTGTTAAACAATGCCTTTAAGGGCCGCAAAGTTGCCAGAGCCATCGTGGTATTCCCCTGGGCCACCACACTGGTGGTACAGGCAAGTATCTGGAAATTTATCATTGACACGGACTATGGTACGCTGAATACACTGCTGATAAAGCTGGGAATTATCGACCACGCAGTAAACTGGACTCCTTCTGCCGGCGCCTGGTTCGCCTGGGAAATTGCCTGCGGTATTTTCGTAACCATACCTTTTGTTACCTTTACGGTTCTGTCCGGCCTGCAGTCCATCGACGGCAGCTACTACGAAGCCGCAACTGTTGACGGCGCCAGCTACTGGCAGAAACTGTTCAAAATCACAATTCCGCTGGTAAGTTCTTCTCTGACCGTCAGCACGGTATTAAATATCATTTATGTATTTAATTCATTTCCAATTATCTGGAATATGACAAAAGGAGATCCCGGCAACCGCACGGACACTCTGGTTACCTACCTGTACAAACTGGCCTTTTACAATGGCAAGCAGGGAGAAGCGGCAGCCGTATCCGTCATCGGATTTCTGATCCTGTTAGTATGTGCGACCGCCTACATGGTGGTAACTTTAAGGAAGGGAGATGAATAATATGAATGAAAACGTAAAGAAGCCGGTAAACGGCAAAAAAATTGCATTGAAGATTCTCCTTTACCTGGTTGTATTCATTATATGTGTGCTGATTCTTTATCCGTATTTTGCCATGCTGTGCACAGCATTAAAGGACCGCTCCGAGATATTCTCGGCACAGGGCACAATTTTACCAAAGAAAGTCCTCTGGTCTAACTTTACGGATATCTGGGACAGAGCTCCCATGGCAAAATACATGCTGAATTCCATTCTGATTGCCGGAGGCTCCACGATTATCGCACTGCTCTGCGGAATTCCTGCGGCTTATGCATTATCCCGCATGAAGTTCAAAGGCGATATCATATTCCTGGGTTTTGTAATTGTTTCCCAGATGTTCGCACCGGTGGTTCTTCTGATTGGTATTTACAAAGTCATGATGACTCTGAACCTGACAAACAGCATTCTCGGATTAATCTTTATCAATGCTGCTTTTAACCAGGCCTTTACCATCTGGCTGCTGCGGGGCACATTTATGAGTATTTCCTCTGAAATGGAGCAGGCAGCTAAAATCGACGGCTGCAACCGTCTGGAGGCTATGGTAAAAATTCTGCTTCCGGTAGCGGCGCCCGGTATTGTAACCACTCTGATTTTCGTGTTTATCAATGCATGGAATGAATATACCGTTGCCCTGACACTGATTTCAGAAGATTTGAACAAACCTCTGACTGTTGGTATCAATATCTTTAACGGTTACAACATGATTGAATGGCAGTATCTGTTCTCCGCTTCTCTGTTTGCAATCGCTCCGGTGGTTATTCTCTTTGCAATTATTGAAAAGAATCTGGTCAGCGGTCTTGCATCCGGCGGTGTAAAAGGCTAAACCCTGATATAAAAACAACTGTGGCAGAGTATGGAACACCATACCCTGCCATATTTTTCAGGCAATTGCGAAACTCAATAATTATACCAATTTCATGTGCAATTCAAAAAATATTTCATAGAAAGTGCAGAAATTATACATGAAATTTTGATAATTTAATAGTTTCGCAATTGCCTGTGCCATATTTTTATCGGAAAGGAGAATAAAATGAGTAAATCACAAAGTACGTCTCGTTCTGCTTCGGCAGAAAGAAAACATTTCCCGGCAAAACTTATTTCCTTCTTATTAATTTTCACAGTTTCTCTGTTTCAGATGTCCGGCATCGTTCAGGCGGCATCCACCCGTCCCGCGGACAAAAACAAAGCCGGGAACGGCAACATCCTTGTGGGTGTTTCAGGCACCTTTGAACAGAAAGACAAATCTGCAATCCTGAGCAGAGTCAACGCCATCCGCAAAGAAGCCTGCGAAAAAGGCTATCCCAATCCTGCCAATGGACGCAAACTCACCATGGCAGATTATGTACCCATGAAATGGTCCTCTGATTTGGAATGGATTGCACAGCTCAGAGCTGCGGAAAGTACCGTAAATGAAAGCCATACCCGCCCAAATGGGCTGAGCTGTTTCAGTATCCGCCGAAATAACCAGCAAAGCTGGGCTGAGAATCTGGCATGGAATTATTCCGGACTGATGCAGGGAATTGAACAGTGGTACGGAGAAAAAAATGACTGGGTAAAACAGAATTCTCATGCTGTCACCGGACATTATACCAGCTTAATCAATCCAAAGTATCAATACATTGGCCTTGGTTCCTTTGTCCGCAGTTCCGGCGGCTGGTATGGCATCGCCGGTGAATTCAGCAGCAGCAACACAGGGTCTGAAAAACAATCCAAAGTAAAAGGAAGCTATATGCAAACCCTGGAAGTTGGCAAAGCAAACATAACACAGATGTCTTTAAAGGCGCCTTCCACAATAAAGGTGAAAAAAACAAAAACCTTAACGGTATCCTGCAAGGTTGTATACCCTGGCATTATGGGCGGGAACAACAGCACGAATGCAAACATTTTAAAAGGCATTACCTGGCGTTCCTCAAAGCCTTCCGTACTGACCATCAGTTCAAAGGGCAAAATCACCGCAAAGAAAGCCGGAAAAGCTACAATCACAGCAAAAATCAAGGGTAAAAAAACGTTGAAAAAGACTGTCACTGTCACAAAATAAATCAACACGGCTGCTTCAGCGAGCGTTTCACATATGCAGATATGATAAGAACTTTTTATTCTACAGGAAGATACTTTCACATGTCAGCATAACAAGGTCTTTCCTGTAGAACAAAAAGGAGGGCAGAAATTTTACGCTTTTTTGTTAAATACGGAAAACTCCTCATAATCTGCCATATTGAAAAATTTCTCAATATCATTGTGGGGAAACAGCATTTCCATGTAAAGGCTTCCCAACAGTTCTTTCACCTGTTCCGAATCCACCTGTTCAACGGGAAGTTCTTTCAACTCCATCTGTTTCAGATTGGCCAGAACCGCTTCTATCTGCTGTTTGTCCGGCGGCGCCTTTTCAAAAACCGGCACAGGTTCCGGAACCTGCTTTTCTTCCCCCGGCTCCTGCTCCGGTTGCAGAATTTCCCTGGTTTCCGGCATCCGGTACACAAGATTCCTGCATGTCTTTTCGAAACACTCCGGGTCATACTTTGCAAGATATTTCAAATCTTCCACCGTCAGGGTATGTTTGTTATGTATTTTAATGTAAATATTCACAAGACGCGTATCTTTTTCCATGGCAGCCTCCCTTCTTGTTCCTGATATTCCTGGTTATCTGGCTACAGGCAATGATATAATGTACCATATGAGAATATAAAATTAATACCAGAGACTTACGATACCTGTTTTTATCATGTTCTGTAATGTAATTTAACTGATTTTTAAAAAATGCAATTTCTTCCTGTCTCCATTTTAACTCATTTTCTAAATTTGCTCTGAATTCATCAGCTGTCAAGTATCTCCTGCACTCCTTCCGTAAATATCTTTATCCTTGTTTTTACACCATTCACACTTCCTGTATTATAAAATTTTAATTCCTCTCCAAATTTAATCTCGTTCAGTTTATCAACTAATTTTGACAAATCTTCACATGCTGATAATGAATCAATCATTTTTGCAACGGAGACAAACATTCCGTCAAAATAATATAATACAAATTCTTTTTTGTATATTTCATTTTTCGTCTTTCCGGAAAAAGCATCTTTCCCAAATTTTTCAGCGAAAAATCTGGAAGTTTTACAGAATATATCCCATTCCTTATCACAGTTAAATTCCCGTTCACCAGTAGTAATGTCCTCCAGATAGTTTGTAAGATACTCTGTTACGGGATATTTATAACTGTCCAAATCATTTTTCATGGCAAGATAACGCAATACCAGTTCCTGCCTGTATTGCAATCGTTCCCTCTCATTTCCAATGCGAGATACAATTGTTCGAAAATCTTTATTTTCACTGCATTTTTCCAGAAAATCTATTCCTTTAGAGCCAAGTAATCTTACAGTACAATTCCTGATTTCCTGTGCAGACAGCAATTCTCCTCCTGTATTCAACCGTTTGAACATATGATATTTAAGAGAAGGTTCACTTTCCTTCCGGATTACTTCCATTCTCACAAAACTTCTCTTGATTTTTATCTGCAAGGCTTTGGGCATAAGCTCAAACGATAAATTATTTAACTCAGGCACTATATCGCACCCGCACAGAATCAGGGGCTCCTGTTCATCATTTTCCAGTTTTTCTCCTCTGAAACGCAAATAACTGGATATCCTCTGCAAACCATCTATCAGCTCATACTCTCCGTCTTTTATTTCAATTACAAATATTGGCGGAACCGGCATCTCCAAAATTAATGATTCAATAAACCGGGATTGTTTTTCCGGTTCCCAGCGAAACATACGCTGATAATCCGGAGATATAATCAGTTCTTTATTCTGATACATATCATACAATTCATTAAAAGACACATCCAGACTTCTGGTTCTGATATTAACAATCTGGCTGTCCACATTTTCTATCAAATTCTCTATAGCCATACCATTTATCCTTTCTTAAAATTATTTTATACATGCCTCCATACTTTTTACACATTCGATATCAGAATATTTACTTTTCTTTTTATTATACACGAAAAGAACCGGCAGCACAACTTTCCCATACCTGACATTTTGCTCTGAAATCCTGTACTATTTTTTCGGAATAAACTTTTCCTTTTGGGTTTATTTATGATATAATGGAAAAAAATTATTTAAGGAGAGATTCTTATGGGCGTAACAGATATTACCAAATTAGACGACATGCAGTTAAGCGTACTGACTGAAATCGGAAACATCGGTTCCGGCAATGCCGCAACGGCTCTGGCAACTTTACTGAACACCTTTGTAGATATAGAAATTCCCAATATCC
>Ga0137307_101977_pt1 | contig 15490 bp, 16 predicted proteins | sample NAcewD2O_March_2_FD_97180 | JGI IMG/M metagenome (GOLD analysis project Ga0137307, IMG submission 97180) | Mouse cecal microbial communities from Vienna, Austria - N-Acetylglucosamine amended D2O_March | ecosystem: Host-associated > Mammals > Digestive system > Large intestine > Cecum | place...
ATTTAGTCCCACCGCAATGCCAAGGCCCATGGCAGACATGAGAATCTGTACTGGAGCCGCCAGGGACAAGGCCGTCAACGCTTCTTCTGATATTCTGGAAACAAATACACTGTCCACAAAATTATAAAGGGAATTGATCAGCAGTGAAATCATCAGTGGAACCCCGGTTCTCAATACTAATCCTGACACCCTTTCTGTTCCCATTGGGTTACCTGCATTAGATTCTTCTGTCATCTTCTTTTCCTCCTCACACATAAAATTACTTTTCCTGTTTTTTATAGACTACGCCCAAATTCCCACAGCTCATTCAGTCTCCTTGCCGCAATATTTCTGGGCACTGCCGGAGTTTAAATTCAGGTCGCTTCTTCAAGTTCTTCGGCTTATCAAAAGCAAAGATATGGTTAATAGCTATAACCTTTCACTTTCCGAAACCTCCTTCTTAAAACTCAAGTATATTATAGTAAAGACAAAACCAAATAACAAATACTTATATTTAATTCGTTTGAATAGCTAAATCCTATATATAAACCAAATTGGGATATATATTAGGAGGCCCTATAGAGCCTCCTCCAACTAACAGCCATATCTTTTCTTAAATCATCTATCATTGCCGCCTTCTTTTCAACACCTCACTAAGTCATCACGCTTCTTCCAACCAGACTTTATTCGCCAAAGAGCTCTTTTAAATATCCCAGTATAAAATCAATGGTCTTTTCCACATCCTTTCCATAAAAGCCATGCCCGGCTCCCGATAAAACCTCAAACCGGACAGATGGATACACCTGAGCCGCTTTTTCGGAATAGGAAATCGGCACAATTCCATCCTTGTCTCCATGGATCAAAAGCACTTCTTTATCATACTGTGGAATCACCTCATAAAAATCATAATCCATCAAAGCCGCTCCATACTCACGGCCAACTGTCAGGCCCATAAGGGAATAGGTTTCAGGAATATCCTCCACGCTGCCAAATTCACTTCTGGTGTCATCTGCCATTACAAAAGCCGGATATAACAGAATAAGCCCGGCAATCTCTTCCTTATGCGCTGCCGATGTAACCGCCGATACTGCCCCTCCCTGACTGGCGCCAAACAAAACAATCCTTTCACGGTCCACATAAGGCTGTTCCTGTATCATTGTAAGGACTGCTTCCAGATCGGACTGTTCTGTAAACAGGGACATTTCTGTCATAGACCCGTCACTTTTGCTGCCGGGACCACCGCCACAAAAATCAAAACAGTAAACCACATACCCGTTTTCTGCCAGCGTATCTGCATAATCCATACCGCTTCGGTGTGTATCTCCAAATCCATGGCTGTAGATTATGGTAGGCATTCTTCCCCCTGCATTTTGAGGAACATATTCGATGCCATATATTTGTTTTCCGTTATTCTCGGCATATAACTCACGGATTTCATATTCGTACATACTTTCTTCCGCCTCTTCTGTGTCTATACCATAAGATACAGCCGACTCCATTTCTGTAGTATCTACGTTTACGACATTGTGGAAATCTGTATCAATCTTTTCTGCTCTGCCTCCTCCTGCGGTATCCATTTTCCCTGCACATCCGCCCAACATTCCAATACAAAATGTCACCATCAAAATAAAGCTGATTATCTTTTTCATGGTCCTCCACCATCCCTAATATTTATTCCATATCAAACATAAGGGCGGCATCCCAAAACTCAAGCTGCCCGCTCCTGCTGCTTTACCATTCATATCTGTGTATCCTGAATGCAGTATTGCCTCAAAATTTCTATATCTGTTTCGGTTGAATCAGAAATCCTTAATTGTATCGGCCTGGAAATATCCATGCTGAGGATACCCATAACGGATCTGGCCTCTACCACATAATGACCAGAACATAAAGCAAATTTTCCTTTCATATTAGCGATGGCAGATTCAAATTTTTTAATCAGATCAAAACTGCCTAAATAAATACTTAATGTTGCAGACATCTGTTCACTCCTTTTTGAATCTGAAACTTTGTCAACCTGTCAAATTCTGTGTAATTGATATTGCCATCTTCGTGGGACGGCGTTATGATTGCTACGCCGGCTCCCTTAAAAATTGACATGTTCCTTCCCCCTTCTGGCTATGATAAACTTTCGTTGCTTGTTCCTCCCGCACAAGACGCCCCTGAGTTCCAACCACTGTAGCTCCTGCAGGAACCTCCTTCAGTACAACAGTTCCTGCTCCGATTTTAGCGCCTTCACCTACAGTAAAACTACCCAGAATCTTAGCTCCCGTTCCAATAATCACATTATTTTTAATTGTTGGATGGCGCTTCCCCTGCTCTTTTCCTACCCCACCAAGGGTAACTCCGTGATACATGGTAACATTATCCCCAATCTCCGCAGTCTCTCCAATAACCACACCGTTTCCGTGATCTATAAAAAGCCCTTTTCCAATCACTGCACCCGGATGAATCTCAATCCCTGTTTTCCTCGCAGCTCGCTGGGAAATCCATCTCGCAATAAAAAAATGCTTTCTCAGATACAGCTTATGTGCCAGCCGATAATACAAAACCGCCCTGAATCCGGGATATAGGATAATTTCCAGATTACTTTTGATTGCAGGATCTCTTTCACGAATTACTTTTACTTCCGCTTTAATATAAGAAATAATACCCATATCCATCCGTACCTCTCTGTGTTCTTCATTTACGGCTGTGAAATCTGGATAATCTTATTTCCCCATCCTTCCAGCACCGGATTTTCTTCCACTGCCGTTATAAATTCTTCCGTTGCATCAAATGTACCGATCTTTGTATATTCTGCCGAAATCTCTGCATCGTGGTAAAACAATACGATACGGTTAGGGGCCGAATAAAATACGTCTCCCGCCTTTGCCTCTGTCACAGTCTCCGGATTATCGGAAGGAATCTCATATCTGCTGGGAATGTCATAATATTGCAGCACACTGTAGTCCGCATCCACATCCCGTTCATAGATGGGAAGCCTCCAGTCAGAAGTCCCTACATACCTTGCAATCGCTGCCGCAGTTTCATTATCCAGAAGTGTCATCATAAATGCCTCTCCGTTATCCCCAAACCGGACTTCCAGCTGTGTGCTTTTGCTTTCCATCATTTGATTTTCCTCAGACTGGCTTTCCATACTGGTAATGTTCTCCGGGTCTGCATGGCTTTCAGAAGAGTCCTCTGTTCCAATATTGCTTTCCGCCCTTTGTGCTTCTGTCATGTCAACGCTGCCGGCATTGGTGTCCCTTGCGCTTTCTGTATCTCCATTGTTCTGACCACACCCCGCCATAAGCAAGGCAGTAAGTACCACGGCTGCCATCATTCCCATTCCCTTATTTACCATACCTGTTCTGTCATTTTTGTTTTTCATATTGTTTTCGTCCTTTCTTCTCTTTGCTCATTTTTCAGGGCATATTGATGGCCCTTATGATGTTTTTGCTTTCCTGCTGTTCCATTTTTCATATTTTAAACTTTCATGTTTCCGCCGTCAGCACATTCATGTCCTCCTTTCCGATCCTGCCTGATAACAGCCAGGCGAATCCAAAGAACAAAAGTATCATCACAATTCCAGGAAGGAGAACGCTTCCGGGCGTATTTCCAGATGCGAAATTGCTGATCCCGGCCAGCCGCATGAGGCTGGATACAATGGGGTCTGTAAGCCCCATAGCTGCCAGTGTCCCAATGACTGCCCCCATTCCTGCCACAAGTCCAAAGCGAAAGGCAAAGGAGAGCCTGAGCATCCGGACAGAACATCCGATGGATTTATAGATTCCCATATCCTTCTGCTCTGCATCCAGGATCTTTGTTCCTGTCATTCCCGTTACGATACAGATAAACGCCGCACTCATTCCATACAGGAAAAGAATCAGCATATGCATGGCGGAAATAATTCCAAAAAGCCCTGGCCAGGAATTCTCATGGACATGGACATCCCCACCCCAGGTCTGTTCCAAAGCCTCTGTGATCGCCTGTTTTTGTGAAGGATCTTCCAGAAAATAATGGTAGCACCACAGGCGGCTGTCGTCCTCTCCAATAGAAAGGTACCCTTCCCTGCTCATACCCAGATTTGCCCCCATATCATTGGCGCAATGATAGATGCCTGAAACGGTAAACTCTCCACTTCCTTTATTCCCCCGGATTGTAACAGTATCCCCCACATCTGCTCCCAAATCTGCCGCCAGAGCCTCTGTCAGCACTACCTGGTCTGCCTCCCTGCTGGTATGGCCCCTGCTGATATGGAACCGCTCCGGCTCCGTGATCACATTTGCCGTGTAATTCGTCCCATTTACAGAAACGCTTGGCATGGCCAGCAGATAGCTGTCTGTGATATTCGTATAAGAAAGCACCATTGTTTCCATTTCTTCAGCCGAAAGCTTCCCAAGAACCTGCACTCCCAGATCAAGGTCTGCCGGGTTAAACGCATCCATCATCCCTTTTCCGTCCGCCCCCAGCCAGCCGTTCATCTGGCCCGCCAGGGAAGCGAAAAACACCAAAAGTATTGCTACAAGGCAGGCGCTTGTATAGCGTTTCCTCCCTGTCAAAACCTGCCGCAGAGCCAGATGGAAGCTAAGCCCTTCTGCCCGAAGCTTATGGCAGAAAATACCGGCTCCCACGTCCTGCGCCTCCCCGGATTCCCTGCGGATAGCTGCCATGGGGCTGATCCTGTCAACCCGCCGAAGACGCAGGGCGCAAAAGCCTCCAGGCACCAGAAGAAGGACGGCTAGGATACCAAGACAGGGAAGGACAGGAAAATGAATTGGCAGCAAAACACCCGTAGCGGTCACTGTGATCCGGCTGATAATCCCTGCTGCCGGAACTGCCAGAAGCATTCCCGAAACCGCGCCAAATCCCACGGCTCCCATATATTGCATTATCAACTGACCCGCCAGCCGTTTCCCGGTAAACCCTATGGTTTTTAAAATCCCAAGATTCTTCCATTCCTGTTCCACCAGCCCGGAAATACTGTGCCCCATGACTGCCATGGCCACTCCCAGCAGCACAAATGCAAAAGCCGCTAAAATGGCAGAGAAAGCATCCTGGAGGATGACCATAAATCCCGCAATCGTATCTGCGCTGTGGATAAATTCCGTATACATGGAAAGAGGCGTGTTTTCGGTCAATGTCCTGTTTATTTCCGAAACAGTCCTGCCTTCCTCCATTTGAATATGGATCATGACGCCATCCCTGGCCAGGGCATCCATTCCCGCCTCTTCTATGACAGAGCAGATTTCCTCATAGGCCTGCTCTGAGATCAGGAACCCTTTCATCCCAATCATGGAACTGCCCATAAAAGGATCTTCATAATACCCAGCCACCGTCAGGCTGATCTTACGTCCACCTCTGGCTATGGGAAATGTGACTGCATCCCCAGGTTTCAGATCCATTATGGATTTCATGGAAGCAGATACATATACTTCCTCTTCTTTGATTTCTTCCGGAGTCTCGGCATAGCCCGAAAGATCACTCTGAAAAAAACGGTACCTGATCCCTGTCCACGGAATCAGCTGCCCCTCGCTGTCAGATTCCATGCCGTTTGCTTCATATTCAGAAAAAATCAGTTTCTGTGTCTCTGCCGCCTCTACTCCTTCCTGCCCCCGGATGCTTTCTGTCAGGAAGTCCACATCCGGCACATTCGATGCCCATGCGGTAAGATCCCCAAACCTTAATCTCTCCATCTCTTCCCTTATATAACGGTTCCCCACAAATGCTGTCATCAGCACTGCTGTCAGGGAAAGCGCTGTCAGAAACAGAAGGATTCCGATTCCCAAAAGACTCCCTTTATGCTTTTTTATTCCTGCCCGGATTAAGATCTGATGTTCCGACATTTAACCATACACCTCCCTACCATCGAAGCCTGGAAAGCCACTGGCTAACATCTCTTTCCCTCTGCTTCTCTTCCATTTCATTGTAAGGCTCCAACGCCAGTTCATCACAGACCTTTCCATCCTCCAGATAAAGAACCCGGTTCCCTCTGGCTGCGGCCCGAAGGTCATGTGTCACCATCAGGATACTCTGGCCTTCCCGGTTTAAGTCCGTCAATAGCCCAAGAACTTCACGGGTATTTGCCTGGTTCAATGCCCCCGTAGGCTCATCCGTAAATAGAAGCCCCGGCTTTCCAATCATGGCCCTGGCAATGGCAGCCCTTTGCGCCTCACCCCCGGATACCTGGGAGGGCAGTCTGTCCTTTGCTGCCTCCACATCCATCTGCCGCAGGAGATTCGCCGCCCTCTCCCTTACCTTTTCGGCACTGTCCTTTTTACTCACATATCCGGCCACCAGCACATTTTCCAAAAGCGTCAGGCTGCTGACCAGATGGGTCTGCTGGAATACAAACCCGAATTCCTCTGCCCGTAGCTTTGCCATCCGGTTTTCGGAAAGGCCGCTGATCTCCTTATCCTTGTAAAACACATGTCCTGCGGTCAACGGATCCATACCGCTTAAGCTGTACAAAAGCGTAGACTTCCCGGCTCCCGAAGGCCCCATAATCACAGTAAAGTCATTTTCATATATTTCAATATCAATTCCGTCCAGGACTTTTGTCTCTGTCTTTCCCTGGAGAAAAACTCTGGTGATTTTTTCTCCCTGTAAGATTGTGTCTGCCATTTGTTACGCCACCTTTCCCTTCACGTCAGCAATCCTGCCGGCTGCTGACTGCCGCGGCATTCGCCAAATGCCCGTGCAAGCACGGCACTTGGCTCATTGCTCGCGCAGATTAAAGTTTTTTTCCCTGTCCGGATATCCGGCAGGATTTCTTCCACAAAGTTCACATAGAACTGCACATAGTCCAGCCTTTTCTCTGCGAGGATTTTCCTCATCCGAAGCAGCATCTCCTGCCGGATCTGTTCCCTGGAAACGCCACTGCCTGTTTCCGCATACATTTCAAAGGTATCTTTCGTAGTCTGCCGGAACTGATAATCTTTCAGCCCTTCGATACAGAATCCTTCGATGGCCAATGGGTGAAGAAATTCCCTGTTCCCTCTTCCGTCTTCAAACCAGAGGACATCTTCGTTTCTTCCCAAAAGCCCCACTGCTTTGGTAAAAGGAAGCTCTTTTTCCTTTGGCGGCTGCAGGGTCAGACGGTCAGAAAGACGGTACCGGATCAGCGGCTGTGCATAGTTATAAAGGCAGGTAAGGTACATCACTCCATCTTCCACCTCAATGATATTCATATCATCAAAAAGGAGCATCCCTTCCTCCGGGTCCGTTTCCACCCCAAGGGCCAGGGATTCACTGGCTCCATAAAAATTGACAACCTGTGTCCGGAATATGTTTTCCAGATAGGTCCGTAAACTGTTCCCCAATGGTTCGCCACAGGAGATTACCCTTTCCGCATCCAGGCTGACTTCCCCGTTCTCCATCAGCTGTGCCAGAATCTTGATGGCAGATGGATAGCCAATGACAATATTGGGCCGGAACTCTTTTAACTGCCTGATCCATTCTGTGACCGGCGTCTTGATATCCAAATAGAGCTGGCTGGCGCCTACTCCACGGATTCCGTCTCCCACCGCCATAGCGCCTCCATATCTTCCGTCTGTGGCCGCAATATAGACGATCCTGGGACGTTTCATCAGAAGCCTCAATATCTGCGGCATGGACATCCCCCAAAGAGCCGCTCGTATGATACCCAGAAGCATCTGGCTCCAGGCGTCCTCATCATATACAAAGTATCCGGGTTTCCCGGTGCTGCCAGAGGAATGAACCACATGATACCTTCCCTGATAAGGCTTCCGGTCTGCCGCTTCCCCCGCATCAAATTCCCGCAGGTTTTCCTGTTTTAAATCCGGCACTGTGACCAGTTCATCAAAATGCTCCAAAAGCATTTGTTTGTCGATGGTGGGAAAGCAGGAAAGAGGCAGCGTATCCAACTGTTCCTCTGTAATTCCCGCCTTCTCAAAAGCTGCCCGGTAATAAGCCGAATGTTCCCATGCGAACCTGAGAAGCTTCCGCAGTTTTCCATCCTGCAGGGAACGCATCTTTTCGGCACTTAATTTCACATTCTTTTTCAGTCTGTATAAATCTGTTAAAATCTTTAAGTAGTTCATTTTCTTCCTCCTCGTCAAGATTATTGCATGGCTTATCTATTCAACCGAAATGACATATGCCGTTTTATAATCTTCCCTATGGTAATAAATCAGTTCCTTTGTCTCCTGATTCATCACAATGCTCCACTCGGTTGATTCAAACTCGCCAAAATTGTCCTTGCTCACGCTGTCCAATGCGTCCCGCACTTCTGTTTCTGTCATCGCCCCTCGTTCTTCCAGTGTCTGGGTAAGGATTTCATACCGGGTATGAGACTGGGCCGTTCCGATTCCCTGCTTCTCTCCATCCGCCAGGTAAAAATTGGTAACAACCGGCGTTTCGGTAACAATCATCTCATTATCTACATATTCCACGGCCACGCTCCTTCCGTCCGCGTCCGCCAGGACCAGATGCACCATCATTCCCATGGAGCTGTGAAAGTCGTATTGCTGCAGGAGTTCCAGTGCTTCTTCCACATCTGCTGCTTTGTCAAGCAATAACCGGATTGCTGTTGTAGTAGTAATGTCCGGCTTGGCCGTATCCTGATTGATATCTGCAGAGTCCTGAATCATATTCACAGAAACGGCCAGTCCCTTTTCGTTCATGCCATCCAGCGGCGCATATAAGGAAACAAAAGCCTGCATGGAATCCGGTAATTGTGAAATGTCAAGCCCGCCGGCACGAATAAAGTCCATATTGACGGTTGAAACGGAAAAGTAGCCTTTTTCCGGTCTGGCGCTGACAATCAATCCATTACAGGTATTCCAGTCAAAATTTCTTCCGAACAGGTATCCGCCATCCTGATTTTCCACTGACAGAGTACTGCATCCGAAAGGAGCTCCTTCCATTTGAATTTCCTGTGCCAGCAGTGAAGTGATATAAGCCGCAACATCCGCGTCAGTGGCGGCTCCTCCCTGCTCTAAGAATGTGTCAAAGCCATACTCCCCTTCATACCGGACCATTGACAATCCTGTTTCCAGTTCCGTGATTTCAGAAGTCGGAGTAACCCGGACTGCATTCTCATCTCTGCTTCCTTTTTCATTTTCTTCTATTGTTGTTTCTTCCGCTGTCCTGCTTTTCAGACCCTCTTCACTGCGGCTGTTTCCCTCCGTTTGATCACTGGAATCTCTTCCGCATCCTGACAGCAAGCCCAATATCCCTAAAGCTAAAAGCAGACCTATATTAAATCTTTTTTTCACTGTTTTTATCCCTTTCTCTTTGTGTCTGTTACTATACTATAGCCGCCCCAGATAACATCCAACTAACAGAAAAATAAACAATTTCTAAATGAATTCTTGCAGATTTCTCAATTACCTTTTTATCTGCTTTCATGGTTATCTTATCAAGATGGCCCGTAAATAGCAAATACTTATACTTTATCCATTTGAATAGGTATTTTCTATGAATACAATTCCATAACTCAACTAAGATTTCTCTTGCCGAATCATTGGTATTCCATCCGATTTATGTCATTTATTATCCATCACATCAAATTTTGCCTTTGTAAAAAAATACCGGTTTTTCACTACCAACAGATTTTTATCTGTCAATCATGCAAAACCGGTATTTTACGAAAAATCTGAATTACAATTTTGATTCCCAGTATCATAAATGCTTATTTTTCCACAAATTGCTGTATATCCAATGTTCCAGTCAATTCGGAAATCCACTCACTGCCGGATACAGCATTTCCCAGGTGATAAAGGCCATGATACGGGCCATAGTCGCTGTAGTACATCACCACGTTTCCCCATGGTGAAAAATATGCCAGGCTGCCTGCCGGTCCCTCTCCCTCCACGGCGTTGTCGGTATCCAACGATTCCGGCGGATAAAAAATTTTCTCATTAGTACTGTAATCCTGAACCTCAACCGTCAAAGGAAGCTGATCATACAAAGACCGGGCAGCCGGACTGTCATTCAGTTCAAAAATAATCGTATGATTGTTGTCCTTTACCTGAATCTGTAAAACCGTATCATTTTTTTCTTCATATTCTGAAACCTGAGACACCTCTTCCTGCGATATACTCGTATTTATCTCTTCTGCCTGTGAATTACTTTCCTGCTTTTCAAGCGATACATCCATATCAGAACCGGCTGCAGACTCCTGACGGTTTCCGCTGATTCCGCAGGCCGAGAGCAAAACAAAAAGCAAGGTGCAGACTGATATTTTCAAACCTTTCATCTTAATTTGTCCGCCTGTTTTTTACTACATATTTACTGTAAAGAATTCCGCCAGTTTGTCAAAGGGAATACGGTCTCTCCGATCATACAGATCAATATGCTCCGCATCCTCCACAACCAGCATTTCCTTCGGTTCTAAGGCCGCTTCATAAGCTGCGTCACTGAAAAACCGGGAGTGTGCCCTGTCTCCAACGACAAACAGGATCGGGCGAGGAGAAATCTCGTCAATGAAATCCAACGGCCGGAAATTCATGATCGCCAGCTCACTGGTCGTAGTAAACCCGCCTCTGGCACTCGGATGATGCCCCCTCTTCAATGCATAAAAGCGGAACCACTCTGCCCCCGGCTCCGGTATATCCTCCGGCACCTTGTCGATTGGCTGCTCCGGGAATCCCGGCAGGTACTCCGGATATCCGTTTTCCGCATCGATCCACCGCTGATTTGAAAGGCGCTCCTTTACGCTCTGCAGTTCTTCTCTGTCCATATTTCCTCTGACTGCCACATTCATGTCATACATGCTCATAACAGCAACTGCACAGATTCTGGTATCGCACTGGGCCGCCGAAAGAGCAAAACCTCCAGAACCACAGATACCGATCACGCCGATTTTTTCCCTGTCTACAAACTTTTGCAATCCCAGAAAATCCACTGCCGCACTGAAATTTTCCACAAAGATGTCCGGTGATGATACATTTCTTGGAAAGCCTCCGGATTCTCCCATAAAGGACTGGTCAAAGGTCAGTACAACAAATCCTTTCTGCGCCAGCTCATTGCCGTATACACAGGGGCCCTGTTCTTTCACCCCGCCATAAGGCGCACCGATAATAAGAGCCGGATGCTTCTGATCCAGTGAAATTCCTTTTTCAAAGTACAGCTCTCCCGTTATATCCAACCCATACCGATTCCTGTAAACCACTTTTTTTCTCTCCACCTTCTGTGATAATTCTAAAATATGTCCGCTCATGTTTCATTCCTCCTTCAATATTTATTCTTTCTTTTTGCGGATAGCTTTGTCGTCTATTTCTTCCCTTTGCAGTTCTGGCTTTCTCATGGACTGCCTGTTATGAAAGTATAATACTTCTGATAGTTCTCTCTATGGTAATAGCGTACCTCCCCGGTACTCTGGTTATAAACAATACTCCATTCCGTAGAGGCAAACTCGGAATCAAAATTATGCTTGCTTACACTGTCAAGTGCATCCCTTAACCCATCCATAGTAAATGAGGAACCGCTCTGCAGCATATCCTCCAGCATGGCATACCGGACTTTGGACTCTTCTGTTCCGATACCATATTTTTCACCGGGAGTCAGATAATAGTTTGTGACAACCGGTGTTTCTGTTACTGCCATTTCATTGTCAATATATTCAACCACCACGGAATGGCCTTCTGCGTCAGCCAGCGCAAAATGCACCATCATTCCAGCAGATGCGTGCATATCATACCGGGCAAGCAGCTCCACAGCCTCCTCCACATCCGCCGCCTGGTCAAGCAGCAGACGCACCGCTGTTGTAGTCGTCAAATCCGGCTTCCCGGTATCCTGATGAAATCCTGGGCTGTCCTGAATCATCAAAACTGCCACACATAATCCCTTTTCATTCATCCCATCCATAGGCGCAAAGGGCGCTGCTGCCGACAGAAGACGCATCTGCATTTCTTCCGGCATATCCAGTCCTAAGTTCAGGAAATCCATATTTACGGTGGAAACAGAATCATATCCCTCTGCCGGACTGGTCTGCACGATCAGTGCCGTACAGGTTCCCCAGTCAAAATTCCTGCCAAATACAGCATCACCCTCTGGCGTTTCGGCAGAAATAGTACTGCAGCCAAAGGTACCGCCCCTTAAATCTATGGACAACAGACCGTGGAATACATCCTGTATCACAAATTCTGCTACCGCCAGATCATCGGAAGCGCCACCCTGCTCCAGAAAGTCATTGAATCTGTAATCACCTTTATATACCATAGAATACAGGCCATCTTCCAGCTTCTTTACGCTTGCCGCTGTCCGTATGTTTCTTTGGAAAAGAAGGATAAAAACAACGAATACAGCTAACAGCAGCGCAAAAAAAGCATAAACGATATATTTCATTCTTATTTTCTTCATTCCTTGCCCTTAACCGCCTTCCTTTTACTTTTCAAAATAAGCAGCAATCTCTTTCATTCTGGAAGTCTGTCTTACATGAAAAGGGCATCTCTTGTCACAATGGCCACAGGCGATACAGTCGGAAGCCTTCTTCTCCAGATTCCCGTAATGTCCGGATGCCATGGAATCCCCTGCCACCGCCAGGTCATAATATTTATTGAGCAACCCCACATTCAGACCTGCAGGACAAGGCTGGCAATGATTGCAGTACACACAATTTCCTACAGCCTCACCAGGCGTAAATGCACCAAGAATGGAATAATCCCGTTCTTCCGGGGAAATATCAAAAAATCTCAGCAGTTCTTTCACATCCTCCATATTTCGGATGCCCGGCAGCACAGTCACTACTCCCGGCTTATCCAAGGCATACTGGATGCACTGATACTGTGTCAGCGCCCTGCCGAAAGGAGATGTCTTATCATCCAGGAGCTGTCCCCCTGAAAAGGGCTTCATCACGGAAATGCCCACCCCATCCGCCTCGCATCTGCGGTACAGCGACATACGCTCTTCGCTACTTCCGTTTGCATAATCGCCATGGCTATAGTCATTCCCGGATTGACGGAAAACATTACCTGATCCACGAATCCGGTATCCAGTATCTGCTGTACAAGGCCGGGCGTATGGGAAGACAGTCCGATGTGCCGCACCACCCCCTGCTTTTTTAATTCCATAAGAAAGCCAAGGACGCCTCCCTCCTGATATGCCTGCCAGTCTTTTTCTTCATCCAGACAGTGGATAAATCCATAGTCTATGTAGTCTGTCTTCAGCGCTGTAAGCTGGGCATCTATGGAACGCCGGATTGTCTCCTTGTCCGTAGTCCATCCATATGCCCCGCTCTCATAATTTGCGCCAAAATGTACCTGATAGTGCATATCCTTTCTGACAGATGAAAAGGCTTTCCCATAATAGGTAAAAGTCTTTGCGTCTGCAGTGGCAAGGTCGGCATAGTTGATTCCTTTCTCATGGGCGAATTCCAGAGCCCCAACCGCCTCCTTTTCCTCCGTTTCTGCAATGTAGCTTGTTCCCAGGCCGATCACGCTGATGCGGTCACCTGTCCTTCTGTTTGTCCTGTACTCCATTTTTACCCTCCATTCAAAATATTATATAAAATTCACCGCCAATCCGGTCAGAAAAGAGAATATCATTATATATGCCAGATATAGTACAAACCGTTTGATTCCCAACACAATCTTTACTGCTCCCAGATTCGTGATTTTTGTAGCCGGTCCGGTGATCATAAAAGCTGCGGCGCTGCCAAGGCTCATGCCGTCCATCAGCCACGTCTGCAATAACGGTATCGTCCCTCCGCCGCAGGCATAGAGGGGAACTCCGATAGTTGCCGCCATCAGGACGCCGAACGCTTCATTGCCGCCAAACAGGTTAATCATCACATTCCCGGACACATACCTCTGAAACAGTGCGGATAAAGCAATACCGGCCAGAAAATACCATCCTGTAGCTTTTACATTCCGACCCAGATTTTTAAGAAATCGTAACAGCAGATTAGAATCTGTATCCCGGCTTTTGGATTCTTCAAAACCTTTAAAATTGAAAAAAGGCCGATTATGGTAAAAAAGCCGTATAAACACTCCGGCAAAAATGCCACATAAAAAGCAGGATATTATACGCACAACCAAAGCAGGAATCCCAAGAGCTGCGCTGTAAATAATCAGCTGTGGGTTCAGCAGGATGGAACTCATCATAAAGGCTGCCAGCCAGTCATCCCGGCGAGACCCATCCGCCGTTATGCCGCTTTTGGAAAAAGAAGCGGCAATGGGGATGGTTCCATACATACAAAGAGGCGAGGCAATCCCCAACGCACTGGCACTGACAATCCCCAGAATCCCCAGCCGCTTTTCTCCCATGGAGCGGAAAGCTTTATGAATATGTTCTTTCAAGAACACGGAGACCAGGCTCCCCAGCACCATTCCCAATACCCAGTATTTAAAAATCTGCTCCAGCTGAACACTGAAATAGTACCAGAGGTAAACAGCTTCACGATGTAATATATCAGTCATCTATACTCACCAGTTCATATTCCCGGCTTCCCAGGCCGATTTTTTCCGCCTGCTCCAGCATATGCAGACCGTTTCTGGATTCAATCCTGTCAATCAGAGACTGCCCATCCTCTGCCCTATAAACCAGATCCACACAGGCCTGGTCAAGCGCCACCGGATCATAGGAAGCAAGAATCCCGATATCGTGCATATCCGGCTCTGCCGGACTTCCGTCACAGTCACAGTCCACCGACAGGCGGTTCATCACATTGATATACAGGATATTTCCAGCCAGATAGTCTGCAACAGATTTTCCAGCCTCAGCCATGGATTCCAGAAAAGCATCCTGGCTTCCTCCCCACATACTTCCGCCTGTTCCGCCGCTGTGGATATGGGATTTCCCTTCCGAAGAGGCAATACCGATGGAAATATTCTTGATTGCCCCTCCAAATCCTGCCATGGAATGTCCTTTAAAATGGGACAAAATCACATAATAATCGTAGTCCGCAAAATGTGCGCCCACATAATTTTCCGTCAGATTGTCCCCTCCCTCCACCAGCAATGTCATAGAGCCGTCCTCGTCCATAATATCCACATCCGCAATGGCCGTATAACCATGCTCTTCCGCCACCTGATAGTGCATGGCTGTATTTGCCCTGGAACCTCCATAGGCGGTATTGCATTCCACAATGGTTCCCTCCAGGAACTGCACCAGTTCCCCGATCAGATCTGTCCTAAGATAGTTGCTGCCTGGTTCGCCAGTAGAAATCTTTACGGCAATTTTGCCGGAGGGAAATGCTGACAGTGCCTGATAGATATTCATAAGCCCCTGGCTACTGATGTCAGTAGTCATATACACCGCCGGTACCCCTGTTTCCCCATCCTGCTCTTTCGTTTCATCTTCCCCCATACCTTCTAATCCCGTTCCAGGCACAGATTGTTCACTCGTTTCTGACGTTTCTTCTATATCACTTTCAAAATCAATCGCAGATTCATCCTGTCTCTCCTGCGTTGTTTCCGTTTCATTCTTACCGGCTCCTGCCATTTCCGATGCGGAATTCTGTCCTCTCCGTTCACAGCCGGAAAGAGCCAGAAGAAAAACAAACATTAAAAGAAAATAGCCTTTTTTTCTCATCCAAACAGCCTCCTATCCTATCATATTCTGA